>Ga0315336_1002954_pt1 | contig 24107 bp, 15 predicted proteins | sample ASW5metaG_FD_204512 | JGI IMG/M metagenome (GOLD analysis project Ga0315336, IMG submission 204512) | Ammonia-oxidizing marine archaeal communities from Monterey Bay, California, United States - ASW #5 | ecosystem: Environmental > Aquatic > Marine > Intertidal zone | place: USA: California... | reverse complement strand
TCAACCAAGACCATGCCGATCCACGCCAGGTCTCGAGAGTAGGTCGTTGTCGTAGCCGTGCCGGCCAATTGCCCCTCGCATTCGGCCACAAAACAACCCTGTGGATCATGCTCCAACAGCCGTTGCCAATCTTCGAGGCGCTGATTCCATCCAGCCAGTTCTCGCACACGTTGCGCAAACTCCATGTCCGATGTTTGCAAACGACGCAATGCAATCGAAACGCTGTTGGGACTCATTCTGACCACACATTTCGTGACAACCCACGCACATTCCGCGTGAGCCTCACCGGCTTAACACCACCGGGGCGGCGCTGAACAGCCCAGCCCATCAACCTGGAATCGGTCGGGCCCCGCAGGCGATCGTACTCATAAACACCAAGTCATTCCGCGACATGATACCGCCGGATGCGGTGCGAAATCCATGCCGTCCCGGTGGACACCCGCCGCGGTCATCAAAAGAAACGTTGCGGAAGATAGGGTTCCAGCGGCACGTGCGGTGTGCGTTGCGTGACCAGTTCACAGACCAGCCGCGCCGTGGCCGGAGCCATGCTCACTCCCAGCATGTTGTGTCCCGTGGCCAGAATCAGATTGCTGAAACCGGGGCAGGGACCGATGACCGGTGTACTGTCATAGGTCATCGGCCGCCAACCGAACCACTCTTCCGTTGCGTCCGTGGGGAGCGGTTCGCGCAAATAGAGTTCCGCGCCCGCGGTCAACAACCGCAGATTGCGGGACCGGATGCGGCTGTCATATCCAGCAAACTCCATGATCGAACCCAACCGCATCGACGACTCCAACGGTGTGACAACAACGCGATGCTCCGGAAAGATGATCGGTATCCGCGGACAGGATGCGGGACGCGGAAAGGTCAGGGAATACCCCTTACCGGGTTCGATCGGAATGCGAACACCCAGCATGTGAGACAAGCGAGGCGTCCAGGATCCGGTCGCCATCACGAACCAGTCGGCTTCCAACCTGTCACCGGAACTCAAAGCCGCCGTGGCTTTTTCACCGAGGCGTTCAATCCCGGTCAACTCACAGTTTTCCACGAACCGCACACCTGCGGACTCCAACAATCCGCGCCAGGACGACAGCAGTCGGTCGGGACGCAGGTGGGCGTCGTGCTCGAACAACCACGCTCCGGCCAGGTCGTCCTTCAAGGCCGGTTCAAACGTTCGCAATTCCTCGGCATCCAATGCCCGCGCCGGTTCGTCAAATTCGGACGTCAACAACGCGTTGACCACTTGGTATTCATCAAACAGCCGCTGATCACGATAGACGAAAAGCAGACCTTGTTTCTTCCATTCGCATTCGAGCTTGTGTTGGGCGACCAGTTCTCCGTACAGAGCCAGCGATGACGTCAGCAGCGGATGGATCGCGTGCGCAGATTCGAGCATGGCCGAGCGATTGCACCGCCTGGCAAATCGCCACAGCCAACTCCAGAGATGCCCGTCCATGCGGGGCCGAATCCGAAACGCGCCTCCGGGAGTGAGCATCGCCTTCAGGGCCGAGCGGATCGCGCCGGGTTCGGCCAATGGCAAGACATGGCTGGGGCACACCAACCCACAGTTGCCGTGTGAACATCCGCCACCGACGTGGCCCTTGTCGATTACCGTGACGCGGTAGCCTGCTTCGTGAAGATAATGAGCGCAGGCCACACCGATCACACCGCCGCCAATGATCGCAACGTTTCGAGCGTCGTCGTTCATGTGGGGATTCCCGCACGAAAAGGATCACGGGGGTCCAACAGCAGCGTCGACTCGGCGGTAACCCAGGCAGATCCCGTAATGCTGGGAATGATCTCGCCAGGTTCACCGGGTTGATAACTGGCTTCGAACCGGCTGCCAATCAGGCTTTCCTGTCGCCAGATCTGGCCGGCGGCCAATTTGTCATCAGCGGCCAGACAGGCCAGTTTCGCGCTGGTGCCTGTTCCGCAGGGTGAGCGATCCCAGGCGCCACCGGGACACAGCACGAAATTGCGACTGTCTCCGCCGGCCACGTCGGTCGAGGCGAACAATTCGATGTGGTCGATCTCTCCACCGTCCCTCCCGGTGACCCCCTCACGTTCCAGAGCTTCGCGGATCCGTAAACTGAAATTCGTCAGTTCGGCCGCGCGTGACGGAATGATCTGTTGACCGTGTTCCTGCACCAGAAAAAACCAGTTGCCTCCCCAGGCAACATCACCCGTGATGGGACCGTGTTCCGGGACATCAACCGTCACTTGCCGCGCATGCCGATAACTGGCGACGTTGGTCAGAGTGACACGCTCAAGATCGTCGTGCAGTTCGAACGGCACATCGCCGAATGCCGTTTCCAATGTGTGCCGCCCCGCCGCGATCCGCCCCAGGTGCGCCAGCGTCACCGCCACTCCAATCGTGCCATGGCCGCACATCCCCAGGACGCCCACGTTATTGAAGAACAGCACTCCAGCCACCGAGGTGGCCACCACGGGTTCGCACAACAAAGCCCCCACCAGAACATCCGAACCACGAGGTTCGTTGACGACAGCCGACCGGAACGCGTCGAACTCATCTCGAAAGCGAATCCGCCGCTCGGCCAGCGAGCCGGTCCCTAGATTGGGTCCACCGTCCAGCACAACCCGTGTCGGCTCGCCACCCGTGTGGCTATCCACCACCGGCACGCGCGTCAACGACTTGGCATTGATTCCCGATCCGTCCATGCGACTGGCCACATCTCCCTCAGGTCTTCCTGTGCGCAGCGCATGACACGCTGACCGCTGCTGCGAGAAAGCCGTCCCGCGACACGCCGTGTCATTTCCGGCGACTGCTCCTACGACTCGCACAGGATATCCAGTTTTCTCCGACTTGTCATCGGGCCACGCACCACGCGGTCCGCATCGCACGGTGAATCCCCGCATCGCAACAGGCCACCCGTGATCGCAGCGCATGGAACCGGGCGCATGCAGTTGCGTCCCGTCAAGCAGAACGGCATGCTGACGGTTGTCAAACGAGGGCCTGACAACGCGGGTCTGCCCCTGTCTGGCTTGTGATGCGAGTGAACACTCAATGCAGACACTATCAGCGGAGGATGTTCGTATGCGTTCTGATCACGTCGTGCTGGCCCTGCTCGTGGCCTGCCACTGCTCACTCCCGGCGTTGGCCGCCGAGCGTGACGAACTGGACGCGCTGCTCAAGCAGCCCATCATCAACGCGGAACTCCCCTTGGCCCAGGTCCAGCGTTTTTGCGAATCGCGCGTTCCCCGCATGCCGCGGGCCACATCGAAGGCCTCCTGGGAACAGACGGCCCGCGGACTGCGACAGGACATCCTTGAGAACGTTGTGTTTCGCGGGGCGGCCGCCGAGTGGCGGAAGGATAAGACGCGAGTCGAGTGGCTGGGAGACATCCCGGGAGGCCCGGGATACCGGATCAAGAAACTGAGGTACGAGGCGGTTCCCGGCCTTTGGATTCCCGCACTGCTCTACGTGCCTGATCAACTGCGCGGACCCGCTCCGGTTGTGCTCAACGTCAACGGACATGAACGGGGAAAGGGGAAAGCCGCGGATTACAAACAACTGCGATGCATCAACCAGGTCAAACGCGGCATGTTGGCACTGAATCCGGAATGGCTGGGGATGGGCCAATTCAATTCCCCGGAATACAGCCACTACCGCATGAATCAACTCGACCTGTGTGGCACCAGCGGCCTGGCGCCGTTTTACCTGGCAATGAGTCGTGGGCTGGATGTGTTGTTGTCTCTGGAACATGCGGACCCCGCGCGTGTCGCCGTGGCCGGCTTGTCGGGTGGAGGCTGGCAGACGATTGTGATCAGCGCGTTGGACACACGGGTGACAGCTTGCAACCCGGTCGCCGGATATTCCAGTTTCCGGACGCGGATTCATAATCTGTCCGATCTGGGAGACTCCGAACAAACTCCTTGCGATCTGGCAACGATTGCCGACTACACGCACCTGACCGCCATGCTGGCGCCGCGGCCGGCTCTGTTGACCTTCAACGTGAAGGACAATTGCTGCTTCGCCTCGGCCCACGCTTTGCCGCCACTCCTCGACGCGGCACGCCCTATCTATCAGCTCTATGGGCGTAAGGACCATTTGCAGTTCCACGTCAATCACGATCCGGGGACTCACAACTTTGAACAAGACAACCGGCAGGCCCTGTATCGCCTGTTTCAGACTCACGGCTTCCAGAAACGCGCACAGTTTGACGCCAAAGAAATCCCCAGCAAGGCGGAATTGAAGAGCTACGAGGACCTGCTGGTCGACGTTCCACAACCCAATGCCTCGTTCCAAAGCCTGGCGGCCCAACTCAGCGCCGACTTGCCGCGGCAAGACACACTCCCGACCGCCGCGCAAGCCAAGGCCTGGCAACAGCGGCAACGGACAGCATTACGCAAACTCGTCCGCGCTCCCCAATACACGTGCCGCGCCACGCGAACACGGCAAGACACTGCTGGCGACCTGACGGTCAGCCATTGGCGTCTGGAGATGGCAGAAACCGACCGGGCTGCCGAATGGACGGTTCCCGCCCTGGAATTGACTCCCGCGGAACCCAAGGGAACCGTGATTCTGATTGGCGACCAGGGTCGCGCGGCCCTGGGTCTACAGGTGCAACAAGCGATCACGCGCCGCCTGCGTGTGATCGCTGTCGATCCCTTCTATTTTGGCGAATCTCACATTTCCCAGCGCGACTTTCTGTTCGCGTTACTGGTGACGACGGTCGGACAACGTCCGTTGGGTATTCAAGCCGAACAACTGGGCGCTGTGGCACGCTGGGCGGCCGCCACACACCCCGGCACGACGGTTGGCATCTGGGCAGTCGGACCCCGAACCAGTACTCTGGGACTGACCGCCGCCGCGCTGGAGAGCGACGCCATTTCGAGCGTAAAACTGCATGACGCACTTGGCAGTCTCAAGGAAGTCATTGAACGCCAGATGGCGATGAACACGGCACCCGAGTTGTTCTGCTTTGGCCTGTTGCACGACTTCGACATCCTGCAGATCGCCGCCCTGGTTGCGCCGCGCACTTTGCGATTCGAGTCTGCCAGCAAACGTGTGAAGCGCGAACTGCAGCCGCTGGAACCGCTATACCGCCAACTTGGTGGCCAGTTGCGTCTGACTGCCAATTGAAGTTTCGCGCGAGGCTGTACCCACAGACACCACGAATTTCGATCTCCGCCCACCGAGACCAGTGCACTCTCTGCCGGGCCACGGGATGCCGCGGACCGTCCACGGAGACAGGCCGACGTCATCGCCGGACTACGGAGCGGAACACGCATTCATGAAAACGCGGGCAACCGGGCGGACTGTCCCCTGATTGAAATCAGCTTCCCGAGCGAACTACACTGCATCGCGGATCGGCGGCAATGTGTCGTGAGACTCCGCCACACAGGACAGCCATGAACGAACGGAATGATCGAGTGCCCATGGATCTGAGTAAGCAAGTGGTCTTCCGCAGCAGTGGAGTACCGGACAATCGCCAGGCCTTTGGCCCCTACATAATCGAACCTCTGCTGACCGAAGTGGAAGAATCGGCGGGCACCGTCTACCGGGTCCAGGTCGCGGCCCATCGGCGGACGAGCACCAGTTATCACGTTGTCGCGGAGGAGTTTTATTACGTATTGTCTGGAACCGCGACGGCGGTGCTCAACGGTGCCGAACAGCGCATCGGTCCCGGTGACTTTCTGCGCCTGCCACCGGGCACCCGACATGCATTTGTCACCGCAGAAGAACCGCTGGAAATGCTCGACATCCACGTTCCCGGTTGTCGTCCAGACCGCGACACCTACTTTGTGCCAGACCAACCGGCGGCTGACGACTGACACGGCCCCCGGACGCACTTCCTGTAGTGTCCGCTTGCCATTCCCGGGCGTGTCATCCCTGCTCACAGCCGTTCAAGTTCCGTTGCCTGATCCCGCGCGGGCTGCTATTCTCACTCTGGAATGGCGTCGTACCAATGGCCGAATTGTGCACGACATCGGAGGACACTCGGAATGCCGCGCCCACAACCAGCTCCGCTCTCCCATCCACGCGTTTCCCGACGCGTCGCGATTCAAGCCGGAACGCTCGGCTTGTTGGGATTGGGGATGAACCAGGTGCGGGCCGCCCAAGCGCCGCCGGCAGCGCAACAGCCGTCTCCAGCGATCCGCCGCTGTATCTATATCTTTCTCTCGGGTGGATTGGCACAGCAGGACAGTTTCGACCTGAAACCCGACGCGCCGGCAGCCATGCGTGGGGAGTTTCGCAACATCTCGACCGCGACGCCTGGAATTGAGATCTGCGAACACTTGCCGCAACTGGCTCAACGGAGCCGTCTGTGGTCGCTGTGCCGTTCGCTCACACATTCGACAAACGGCCACACGTTGGGTCACTATTTCATGCTCACCGGGCACTCGCAAAAGAACCTTGAGTTTCGAGGTGACCGCAAACCGCGAGCGTCTGACTTTCCATCAATCATGTCCACCGCTGGTTACGCCGTACGTCATCTGGCCCAGGTGCCGCGCCAGAACCAGCACTTGCCACCATCGATCGTTCTTCCAGAAACGAACGTCCATTGGTCCGGCGGTATCATCCCCGGCCAGCACGCTGGTCGGATGGGACAGCGATACGATCCGTGGTTTATCGAGGCATCGCCGTACAACAACGTGCAGAAAGGCGCGTATCCGGAATACAATTTCCCCAACCTGGGCCTGCCGTTTCGCGCCGAGGATCGCGTTTTTCGCTCACCGAATTTGACTCTTCCCCAGGGACTGACTTCGGCACGCGTCGGCAAACGCGTGGACATTCTCAAAACGATCGAACAACAACAACGGCACCTGGATCAGGCCGCGGCCACGCGGAGTTTCGGACGCTTGCGCGAAGGCGCCATTTCCATTCTCAACGATCCGCAGGTCCGCCACGCATTTGATGTGACGAACGCCAAGGACACGGAGCAGGTGCGGTACGGCCGGAACAGCTATGGCTGGTCACTGCTGATGACACGACGGCTGATTGAAGCAGGTGTGCCCCTGGTCCAGGTCAATCTGGGCAATAACGAAACCTGGGACACACACGGAGATGCGTTCCCGCGCCTCAAAGACAAGTTGTTTCCCCCCACCGACAAGGCGTTATCGGCATTGCTCGACGATCTCCAGGATCGTGGGTTGCTGGAATCCACATTGATCGTGATGGCGGGTGAATTTGGACGCACGCCGAAACTGGAACAGAACCGGCACTACAAGTTGCCAGGCCGCGACCATTGGGGAGCCGTACAAACCGTGTTTTTTGCCGGCGGAGGCACACGGGGCGGCACGGTGATCGGTTCGTCCGACAAGATCGCCGCCTACCCGGCTGCGAACCCCCAAAAGCCCGAAAACATGGCGGCCACGATCTACCACGCCCTGGGCATACCACAGGACGCCGTATGGCACGACGACCTGGATCGCCCCCACCACATTTATCACGGCGAACCCATCGCCGGACTGTTCTGAGTGGTGTGCAGGATCGCTACCGGTGTCCTCGTCACGGATGCGCGACTTGCGGTTCTACGCTCTTATACGAGCGTTTCATGACCATGGCCGGCAGCCGGGGACCTGTTCGGACCGAGATGCGGCAGTGACCAGCACTGACAGTCTCACGCCAATAGGAACAGGCCAGGCCGGCCGCGGTCAGAATTGGCCACCAGGGGCTCAATCTTCGGATTCGAGCGTCTTGCTGATTTCCCTGAGGTGGCTGTTGACCCGGAACAGCTGAATCATGATGCAGACGCCCATGGCTGCGAACAATCCACTCGACAAAGCAACCCACTCATAGATTCTGGCCAGGAATTGCACTTGCATGATCGACCTGCCTCACGTTGTTGTTTTGAATTCCGAATTTCGCATTCTCCACAATGGTCGACACCGTTCAACACAAATCTGAACGGTCCACCGGGTAACACGCACAGCGTCTGATGCTGGCATCCTGACCAAATGTTACCCGGCGTTACCGTGACTTGATAAAACGACCAGAAAGCGCCTATATAACAGTCGAAAACGAAAGCCGCGCCATTCCGAGAACGGATGATTATGGTGCGCGGCACGTGTTGAACCGGGAGTTGGAACAAGGATAGGGCGGTGCGTGTTGCCGCGTTGTCCGAGTCACGCATCACGAGGAGCAGACATCATGATCCAACGCTTTGCCGTAGCGCTGTTGTTGTGCTTGACCCTTTCTGGCCCCGCGGCTGCACAGAAGCTCTGGCAGGCCGGATCAGCGCGCGTGAACATCACTCCGAAACAGTTCATGTGGATGAGCGGCTACGGAGGACGGACAACTCCCGCGGAAGGCAAGCTGACGGACCTGTGGATCAAGGCTCTGGCCCTGGAGGACCCCACCGGCAATCAAGCAATCCTCATCACGGCTGACCTGGTCGGTATCGGCAGTGAATCCACCCGCCACATCGCCGCTGAATTGAAATCGAAATTCGGTTTGTCCCGCGATCAGTTTGCGATCGCGACTTCGCATACGCATACCGGTCCGGCGTTGAGCGACAACCTTGTGCCGCTGCACTACCTGCGGGCCAACGAAGCCGAACGGGCTCGGATTGTCGATTACACAATCTGGATGCGCAACAAGTGCGTCGAAGTCGTGGGAATGGCTCTGAAAGCGAAACAGCCCAGCCACATCACCTGGGGCAGTGGCCAGTGTACGGTCGCCGTCAATCGGCGCAACAATTCCGAGAAAAACGTTCCACAATTGCGCATCGACGGCAAGTTGCAAGGTCCATTCGACCACGACGTCCCGGTCTTGGTCATTCGTGACAAGGATCAGCACCTGAAAACGGTCGTGTTCGGTTATGCCTGCCATGCCACAGTCTTGCCGATCCTCAAGTGGTCGGGAGACTATCCGGGCTTCGCGCAAATGGCTCTGGAAGAAATGCATCCCAAAATCAATGCGATGTTCTGGGCTGGCTGCGGAGCCGATCAGAATCCACTTCCCAGACGCACTGTGGCTCTCGCCCGACACTATGGCCGGCGACTCGCGATCTCGGTCGACAAAGTCATCAATGGCACTCTGCGACCGATCGAAGGAAATCTGAAAACCAACTACCACGAAATCACGGCGCGGACCCAAGCTCCACCCACCGCTGCAGAAGTTCAAAAGATGGTCGACAGTGACAACGGCTATCAGAAAGCCTACGGCACCTACCTGCAAAATCAGCTCGCCAAGAAGAAAGCCTTACCGACGAGTTATCAGTATCCGATCCAGACATTTCAACTCGGTGAAGTAAAACTGGTGTTGCTGGGCGGTGAAGTGGTGATCGACTACGCGATCAAGCTCAAGCAGGGCCCGAAACCCGCAACACCGTGGCGCGACCCGAGCGTGTGGGTTGCCGGCTACAGCAACGACGTCATGGCCTACATCCCGTCTCTACGTGTTCTCAAGGAAGGCGGCTACGAGGGAGGCACGTCCAATCGATACTATGGCCTGGCCGCCTTATGGGACGAGGGCGTGGAACAGGAAATCCTGACGGAAGTTCGGCGGCAACTTTCCGGGAACTGATGTCCGCGCGTCCCATCAGCCGATGATGTCCGACACCACTTTTCCACCGACGTCCGTCAGGCGGAAATCACGCCCCTGAAACCGGTACGTCAACTGTTTGTGATCGATTCCGAACAGGTACAACATGGTGGCGTGCAAGTCGTTGACGTGCACGCGATTCTCGACCGCGGCGTAGCCCAGTTCGTCGGTCGCACCGTAACGTATGCCACCACGAATGCCGCACCCGGCCAGCCACATGGAAAAGCCCTTGATGTGGTGGTCACGCCCCGATCCTTGCGCCATCGGAGTCCGTCCAAATTCGCTGCCCCAGATGATCAGTGTGTCATCCAGCATGCCCCGTTGTTTGAGATCCTTCAGCAAGGCGGCCGAACCCTGGTCCACCAGGTTCGCGGTGAAGCGGGCCCCCTGCTTGATCCCACCGTGATGGTCCCAACCGCGATGGTACAGTTGAATGAAACGCACACCGCGCTCGGCCAGGCGGCGGGCCAACAAGCAATTCGCCGCGAACGAGCCATCACCGCCCCGCGTTCCATACAGGTCCAGGACGTGCTGCGGCTCATTGGAAATATCCATCAGCTCTGGTACTGACGACTGCATGCGAAAGGCCAGTTCGTATTGCGCGATGCGCGTGGTCAGTTCTCGATCAAGGAACCTGCGGTTGCCAATGCGGTTCATAGCCTGCACGGCACGAATCACTTCGTTCTGCCGCCGCTGGTCCACCCCCGCGGGGCTCTTCACATACAGCACCGGTTCGCCCTTCGAACGAAACTCGACGCCCTGAAAACGGCTGGGAAGAAATCCGCTGTGCCACTGCCGTGAGGCGATGGGCTGTGATTGACCTCCACCGACGGAAGTCATCACTACGTAACTCGGCAAATCCTCGCACTCGCTACCGAGCCCGTACAACAGCCATGACCCCATCGACGCCCGACCGGGAATGCTGGTACCCGTGTTCATCAATGTGTGCGCCGGATCGTGATTGATCTGGTCGGTTTGCAGAGAATTGACAATACAGATGTCATCAGCCACCGATCCGATATGCGGCAGGATCGAACTGATCTCCAAACCGGACTGCCCGAATTTTTGGAAGGCGTGTTGTGGTCCCAGACATTTGAGCCGATCGCGCTGCCCCTGCAATTGGGCAATCTGCTGGCCGTCGGTATACGACTTCGGCATCGGCTGCCCGTCCAACTCGGCCAGCTTCGGTTTGTAGTCCAGGGTCTCCAGATGCGACGCTCCACCGGCCATATACAAGTGAATCACCCGTTTGCAACGGGCTGGAAAATGCGGTGGGTTGACCACCCCCGCCCACCGCTGCCGCTGGTCTGCTGCCTCAGCCCCCTGCAACAGGGATGGATTCAGCAACGAGGCCAGCGCCAACGAACCGACGCCGGGAGCCATTTGACTCAAGAATCCGCGGCGCGAGGTATCCGAGTAGCCGAAATCGGGACCCAACATTCAATGCTCTCCGACGGTCTGCGGTCTAGTTGCGTGTGATGAATTCGTGCATGTTGAAAATCGTGCGGGCGACCGAGGTCCAGGCGGCAACTTCCCAAATCTGCAATCCGTCCGGAACCTTGGCCAGGCCGATCTGAATCAACTGCCGCGCCGGCTCGGGCTGCGCCTTGTACTGCACCGCATGAGCCCGCCACAGATCACCCAACAGTCGCGCTTCTTCAGCGTTCGGCGTTCGTGACAACGCATGTTTGACCATCCACTCCACACGTTGCTCAGTCGAGTCGCCGCCACGCTGGATCGCATGCTGAGCAAAGACGCGCGCCGCTTCCACATAACTGGGATCGTTCAACAAAACCAGGGCTGCCAGGGGCGTGTTGGAACGCGGCCGTTCGGCGACACATTCTTCACGCGGAGGCGCGTCAAAAATCTTCATGGCGGGGTGCAGAAATTGACGCTGCCAATGGGTGTACACGCCTCGGCGGTACTGATGATCACCCTCGTCCTGCTGGTACGTGCGGCGGGGAAAATTCAAGTGCCGGTACAGTCCCGCAGGCTGATACGGACGCACACTCCGACCACCAACATCAGAAACCAGTAATCCACTGACAGCCAGTGCATTGTCACGAATGAACTCGGCTTCCAGACGAAAGCGGGATTGGCGGGCCAGCAACCGATTGTAGGGATCGCGATCCGCCAACTCGGGTCGTGGCAGCGACGATCGTCGGTAAGCTGCCGACATCACGATCCGTTTGACCAGCATCTTGACATTCCAGCCGCTTTCCATGAACTCCACAGCCAGAGTGTCGAGCAACTTCGGATGTGTCGGCGGAGTGCCCTGGCCACCAAGATCATCAAGCACCCGGGACAGTCCCTGACCAAAGAACATCTTCCACAGGCGGTTCACAAATACGCGAGCGGTCAATGGATTGTCACGTGCCGTCATCCATGCGGCCAACTCAAGGCGGCTGGCGCGTTTTGTTCCCGGAATCTGCCGCAGGAAGTGGGGCACGCCCGGCTGTACAACACGGCCCGACGTATTCATCCAATCGCCACGCGGCAGAACGCGGATGGTTCGCGGAGCGACCGCAACCGTAATCAAGGACGTGCGCGTGTTCTGCTTGATCAGCGCTTGTTTTCGCTGGTTTTGCCTCGTGATTTGAGAACGCACGTCCGCCAACACAGGGGAGATTGAACGGTAGTAGGCAGCCAGCGACTGCGTCTGCTTGCGGTTTCGAGCGGTTTGCTGCAGCGCCAGAATGCGACGGATGTCCTGTGGTACAGCTGATGACCGATCCGCACTCAAGGGGTGTGGCGCCTGGGTTGCCGAGAGTCGAAACCGCCCCAGCGTGTGACGGGGATTCGTATGTTTCTGTTCGATGACGAATTTGAGCTGCGTCGTTTTCCCCGTGGCCAAGACTCGGGCTGATTCGACCACCATCTGGTTCGGCTTTCCGGCATCGGGCAGAATCGCCCAGCCCCAGCTGGACCCCTTGATGTCCTGATCAATGGCACTGGCCGCGCTCCATTTGCCGTACGGCGTCACGTCGCCGGCAATGGACTGCTCGATGGTGGCCGATGCGTTCTGCAACGCAACGTTGAAAGGGCTGGAATCCTGATCATCTGCCAGGGACACCCGCAGTTCGCTGACCACGAAATTCCCGTTGCCCGCACGGCCCGGCCCCTGGCGAGGCAACGACGCATCAGGCAACACTTCCAAGCGGAAACCGGTGATGCCTGTCAGCGACGTGCGGCATGTGACCGTATACACATTCTGCCCCGGGTTGGCGCCGCCGGCGAGCAGAGAGGCGTCCTTGAGCGGCTTGAGTTGTGTGCCGTGCAAAGCCGTGGCCGTGAGCGGTTGCAGTACGTGCCATGCCAGCGATCGTGTACGCAGGCCGACTTCCCACTTCCGCTGCGCCGTGTCGAGTTCGGGAGTTTGCGTGGCCATGATCTTCCGCAGTCGCAGCAATTCGTGCTCCATTGGCTCCAGTGTTTTCGCCAGGCTCGGGTCAGGCACATCCACCTTCGGCCCCCAATCGCCCGAAGTGTTGGCTCCCGAATACAACCCCTTTTCTTTAATGTCAGCAAAAAACGCCGCGAAGCGATAGAAGTCAGCCGACGTAAAGGGATCAAATTTGTGTTCGTGGCATTCGGCGCATCCCAAAGTGGAACCCATCCAGACGGCGGCGGCCGTCCGCACGCGATCGGAGGCGTACTTGGCCAGGTATTCCTCGGGCTGCACACCCCCCTCGGCCGACATCATGCCCAGCCGATTGTAGCCGGAAGCCACAAGCTGATCGCGGGAAGGCCGCGGCAACAAATCCCCCGCCAATTGTTCCCGCGTGAAGCGGTCAAACGGCACGTTGCTATTGAACGCGCTGATCACGTAATCCCGATAGGGAGACATGCTCACCAGTTGGTCGCCGTGGTAACCGACCGAATCCGCATACCGCACCAGATCCAGCCAATGCACGGCCATCCGCTCACCATACTCCCGTGATCCCAATAACCGATCCACCACCTGTTCGTACGCCTGGGCCGTCGTGTCACTGGTAAACCGCTCGTGAGCCTCCAGATTCGGAGGAAGTCCCGTCAAATCAAAGGCCAGCCTGCGCAACAGAGTGCGTTTGTCGGCTTGCGGCGCGGGGCGTATTCCCTCGATGTCCAGGCGATGATTGATGAAGGCATCGACAATATTTCGCACGCGTTGGGGATGTTGCGTCTGCGGTGGCTGATGTCGGATCGGTGGCGTGTAGGCCCAATGGTCCTGCCACGAAGCCCCCTGGCGAATCCAATCGGCCAACAACCGTTTCTGGGTGCCGGTCAGTTTCTTGCCCGAATCGGGGGGCGGCATGACCAGGTCGGGATCCACCGCGTTGATGCGTTGAATCAAGATGCTTTGATTCGGTTTCCCGGGCACGATGGCGAACTGTCCGTCCAACTCCAGGAAAGCACCTGCCCGTGTATCAAAGTGCACTTCCGATTTCCGCTGACGTTTGTCCGGACCATGACAGGCATAACACGTGTTCGAAAAAATTGGCCGTACCTGGCGGGCAAAATCAACATCGTCCGCGGCCGCCCCACGAGACATCGCCAACATCGCCACCAGACCGAATCCAATGGAAGTCCGCATGTTCCCGCCCTTCCAACATCCACGTGATCCATCGCATTCGACGATGGACAACACCCCGGCCAGTCTGCAAACGCTTCCCAACCCGTGTCGCGACCGACCGCAGAACATGGGACGCACGCCACACCCGCACACGACGCGCGTGTCAACGCTTGATACCGGCCAGGTACTTGATTTCATCCGACTCCAGCGCCCGTTTGTAGACTCTGAGATCTTTCATCTTACCGTTGAAGTGATCATGCTGACCAAATCCGATCTTCAATGGCACAGCGGGATTCAGAACGAACTTCGCGGGATCAAACGCCGTACTGCTGGCAACCGGCTTTCCGTCGATGTGCAGGCTGAGCCGATTCGATTCTCTAACAGCCGTCAGGTGGTGCCATCCCGGGGCAAGCGACCGGTCATAGGTGACGCATTTACCGGCTTCGAACGACAACACGCGGCCCGACGGCAACACTCCGCAAAACAGCTTTCCGTCGTAAACCGCGGTGACCCACGCGCGCCGATACCGCACATTGGGAGTGGTATCGAGTCGCCCGGTCGAAACCCAATTGTCCTGACCGTCGTAGCGATAGATTTCCGCAAGTGGAAGCGTACCGGCGTAAAGCTTTCCGTTGTAGACGGCCATGCCCATCACCTCTTTTTCTTCACCGAGGCGGCCGGTCGAAATCCACTTTTGCGGGCCCTCATAACGATATACGGATCCGGTGGGCCAGGTCCCAGCATGGATCCGTCCCTCGTAGACGGCCGTCGAATACACCTGCGAAGTCTCCGGAACGGGTCCCAGTCGCTTCCAATCCGTGCCTCCCTCGTACTGAAAGAACCCGCCCCCATCGTAACTCAACCCGAACAGTTTCCCATTGTAGACGCTCAGATGAACCACCCGCAGATCGGGGCAGCCACAGGACGTCCAACGGCCGGATCCGTCAAAGCGATACATACCGCGCGTACGCGGCTTGTCGCGCCATGCGCCGGTGGTTCCAGTACCGATGTAGAGCGTGTCGTTGTACACGGCCATGCCGCTGATGCTGCGGACATCGGCAACTTTGCCCAGGTTCTCCCAGCGCGTCCCTCCCTGGTAACGATACACGGTCCCACCGTGATGTTGATTCGGTGACAACGGCAACGACGAACCGCCACCGCTGTACAATTCCGAACCGGCATACAGTCGGCCCTGGTAGACGGCCAGCCCGGTGATGGAATTCGCCTTGTCGGGACTTCCGCAATCAATCCACCGCGTCCCGCCGGCATAGCGATGAACGTGACCGCGCTGCCCAGCACCTGGCTCCCAGGTTGCGGCATACAGAGCGCCGTCAAAGACCACCAGCGACTTGATCTGCATGTTGGTGCCGGGGCGTCCACAGTCGGTCCATTTGGGGTCCGCTATACCGGCATCGATGCCAAATAGAATATTGCGCCAATTGGACTGTGCTGAAGTGACGCCGGCATAGTTCATGAGACTCAAAGTGAAACCGGTGCGGGTGGAAGGATCATATTGAGTCAGCACATCGCCCAGCACATCATCCAGCCGTTGTTCGGTGTGGACCCAGACGGCAATCGAAAACGGACGGTCAGCGAGATCCAGTGACTGCCGGGCAGGCACTTCCAGCCAGGAATCGATGCCGTCGAACTCGGCATGCCCGTTCTGAAATCGCACGCCATGATTCTGCGCGTGACGCTGCCCGGCTTCACTGTCTTTCGCATCGGAGTGCAGTTTCCAACGAGCGACCAGGCCGGTTGGTTCAGCGGCCACAACGCTGCGGCCTATCGCAGGCAACACAACACAGCAAACAATCACTCTTATCCATGGATTCCGCATATTGTTTGGCCCCCTTGACCATGCCTCGTGACATCGTTCTGGTGCTGTGTCCTGCCTCGGACAGCGCCGCACCCAGCCGCGCCCGCATCTTCAATGACGGACACCTCCGCTATCCAATCCCGATATCGTACGACTCCACTCATGTCCCATGACTCCGCCCCAGCACTCCCGACGGTCATGCGTTTCCGCTGGGGACGGCAAAGCCTCGGCATTCCGCCGGCAGCCACTGGTGTCCGTCGCATCCTAAGCCAGAATCTGTCGGACCACGCGCCCATGCACGTCGGTCAACCGAAAATCGCGTCCGCGGTAGCGGAAGGTCAAACGCTGATGATTGACTCCCAGTAAATGCAACATCGTGGCGTGTAGATCGTGGACGTCCACGATGTCTTCAGCGGCGTTGTATCCCAATTCGTCGGTCGCCCCGTGAGTGATGCCTCCCTTGACTCCGCCTCCGGCCATGAACATGGAGAAGCCTTTCATGTGATGGTCGCGTCCGGATCCCTGCGCCATGGGTGTCCTGCCAAATTCACCACCCCAGATCACCAGGGTCTCATCCAGCATGCCGCGCTGTTTGAGATCCAGGATCAGGGCGGCGGTCGCTCGATCGACATGCCGCGCCGTCTGGACGATCCCAGGCTTGATTCCACCGTGGTGATCCCAGCCGCGATGATAAAGCTGAATGAAACGCACTCCCCGTTCCGCCAGGCGGCGCGCGAGCAGACAATTCCCGGCAAAAGTGCCGTCGCCCCCCGCGGTGCCGTACAACTGCAGGGTCCGTTTGGTCTCCCCTGACAGATCGGCCAACTGCGGAACACTCGTCTGCATCTTGAACGCCAATTCGTACTGCGCGATTCTGGCAGCGATCTCGGGATTCCCCACGACCGCATCCCGTTGTTGATTGAGTGCCTGAACGGTGTCGATCACTGCGCGTTGGTCATCCGTGGTCACTCCCGCGGGATTACGAACATACAGCACCGGATCGCCGGTCGAGTGAAAATGCACTCCCTGGAATTGCCCGGGCAGAAATCCGCTGTGCCACTGCCGGGACGCGATGGGTTGATTCTGTCCGCCACCAACCGAAGTCATCACGATGAATCCGGGCAGATCATCACATTCAGCTCCCAAACCATACAGCAGCCACGAGCCCATGGCGGGCCGCCCACTGATGGTTGTCCCCGTATTCATGAACGTGTGCGCCGGATCGTGATTGATGGCTTCGGTCTTCAGCGAACGCAGAACACAAATCTCGTCAGCCACTTCCGGGATGTATTGAAACACTTGGCTGATTTCCTGGCCGGATTCCCCATGCCGATCGAAGGGGTATTGCGGAGCCAGGCAGGTGAGTTTCTTGCCTTGCAGTTGAGCGATCGGCTGTCCTTGCGTATAGGAGCCCGGCATGGGCTTGCCGTGCAACTCAGCCAGCTTGGGTTTGTAGTCAAACGTCTCCAGGTGCGACGGACCGCCTGCCATGCACAGAAAGATCACGCGTTTCGCCCGGGGCGCAAAGTGCAACTCGGGAACAGGTCCCGTTTGCGATGGGGAATCGACCGCTCCCGGAAGATCCGCCGCAGACAGGCTGGCGAGTGCCGCTCCGCCCAGCATACCGGCGGAACTGTTCAGAAACGTCCTGCGCAACACGGTCCGCCGTTGGGAGTCGTCGGGAGGGATCATGTTCAATTTCTCGTGATGGTTTCGTGCAGGTTCAGAATCGTCCGGGCCACCGAGGTCCAGGCCGCCAATTCGGTCACGGGCACATCGGCCGGCGGCTTCGTTTCGCCGATCTGAATCAAAGAAGCCGCCGCCGTTTCATCCGCCCGGTACCGAGCCCGTTGCCGGTTGTAGAGATGGGTCAGGGCCGCTGACTCGGACGGCAAGGGTTCGCGAATCACGGCGCGCCGAAAGCCCCAGCGGATGCCCCGCTGCGGATCGCCTTTGGCCTGTTGCATCATCCGCGTCCCCAGCACGCGTGCCGCTTCCACATAGGTGGGATCGTTGAGCAAAACGAGCGACTGGGACGGCGTGTTGCTGCGCGGCCTCTGAGCGACACATTCTTCCCGGGCCGGGGCATCGAAGGCTCTCAGACTGGGATGCCAGAAGCTGCGCCGCCAATAGGTATACACTCCGCGGCGATACAGATCCGGGCCATGGTTCTGGTTGTACTTGGCATCCTTATAGAGGCGGTACCAATAGTTCGCCGGCTGGTAGGGTTTGACGCTGGGGCCGCCGATTTTTGCTGACAACAGGCCGCTGATCGCCAGGGCATTGTCACGCACGAATTCCGCCGGCAACCGCAGGCTGGTTTGACGGGCAAACAACCGGTTTTCCGGATCGCGTCGACGGAGCTCTGTCCCACACACGGAGCTGCGGCGATACGTCTGGCTCATCACGATCAACTTGACCATGTGCTTGACATCCCAGCCGCTGTCGATCAATTCGATCGCCAGCCAATCCAGCAGCCGCGGATGCGTGGGCCGGCTGCCCTGCACACCCAGATCGTCAAGCGTCCGCGACAGGCCCTCACCCATGAACAGCTTCCACAGGCGGTTCACAAACACCCGTGCTGTGAGTGGGTTTTTCGGATCGACAATCCACTCCGCCAGGTCCAGGCGGGTAGCGCGGCGCTCCTCGATATCCAGGTTTCCCAGGAAAGCCGGGACCGCCGGGGCCACCACCGGACCGGTATCATCCAACCAGTTCCCGCGGGGCAGAATGCGGATCGTCCGTGGTTTTCCGGACTCGGTGATCAGAGTTTTCGGCCAGGATTTCGGATCGGAGACTTTCTGGAGTTGTTGTTTCCGGGTTGCGATTTCCGCCCGGATCGCCGCTTGGTTCTCCGTCGACTTGTCGAGCCGCTTCTTCAGCTCGGCGAGCTCCCGTTCCAACCGCTGCCACTGTTCTCTCTGGGCGCGTGTGGGTAGAGGTGTCTGTTTCGGAAAACCGACTCCCCGCTCCTGCAGGTCCGCAAAGAACGCGGCGAACCGATAGAAATCCTCGGTCGTGAACGGGTCATACTTGTGGTCATGACACTCCGCACATCCCAGAGTCGATCCCAGGAAAATGGCGGCCGTGTTCCGCACGCGATCTGCCGAGTATTTGGCGAGGTATTCTTTGGCCTGGGCTCCGCCCTCGCTGGTCGTCTGATTCATGCGGTTGAAGCCCGACGCAATTTTCCATTCCAGTTGTTCCAGTTTGGGCCCCGGCAGCAGGTCACCGGCGATCTGTTCCCGAACAAACTGGTCGTATGGCTTGTTGGAATTGAAAGCGTCAATGACGTAGTCACGGTACAACCAGCATTCACGATGCGAGTCCTTGTGATAGCCAACGGAATCCGCATAGCGGACCAGGTCCAGCCAATACACAGCCATCCGCTCGCCAAACTGCAACGACGCCAGACGCTGGTCGACAAGCGCTTCATATGCCTCGGAAGAGGGATTGGACAGATATGCGTCGCTGGTCTCGGGATCGGGAGGCAAACCGGTGAGATCCAGTGACACGCGTCGCATCAGAGTTCTGTGATCAGCCTGTGCCACAGGCTGAATGGACTGCGTTTTCAGAGTCGCCAGAATGAAGGCGTCAATCGGGTTCGAGTCGCCTTGGTTGGGAACCTGAGGCCGGGTGGGTGGCACGAAGGCCCAGTGCCCCTGCCATCGGGCACCCTGTTCGATCCAGCGTCCAATCCGCTGAATCTCAGCCGGGCTCAGACTCAGATTCGATTCGGGCGGCGGCATGACTTCGTCGGGATCCTTCGACGTGATCTTCTGCCAGGCGGCGCTGTCCTGCAAACTGCCGCCTGAAAACACGGCAGCAACCCCCTGTTGCCGATGCAGCGATAACTTGGCTTTCCGCTGTTTTTGGTCAGGGCCATGACAACGAAAACACGATTGAGCAAGAAGGGGACGAATATCCCGGCTGAATTGCACGGGTTCCTCGGCCAATGCCCGATCGCGCCCACTCAGGACCAGGCAAACAGACCAGGCCGCCACCCACAGAAACCCAATGCGTCCGAGCTTGCCGATACTGTGCCAGGCCATTCTGCCCATCCCATCTCGCGCGCCGCGGTGGAGGTGTTGCGAATCCGCGTCGGTCGCTGCCAACGGCGAAATCCCTGTGGGTAATCTTCCCCGGGGAACGCTTCCTTTGCAACACCCGCGGGGTCGCGTCACCTCAAAAACCGATCCACACTCTCCCTTAATCAACATCGAGCAGGGGTTGGTCGAAACAACAGTCGCTCGGGCACTTCAGCGGCGCCAGAAGGCGGACCGCGGTTCTCTGGTGACGACGCTTCACCCGTGCATGCTGTCGATCCCTCGTATGTCAGTTAACGCGTCTGCGAACGTGGTCGTACTGTGTGCCGTTTCGGTCATAAGAATTCACTCCACCACCTCTCGATCCGTCGGAGCCAATACTGACAAGCGTATGACCGGTTTTGGCGTCTTTAGTAACCACGTTACCGTCTGATCGATTCGCGGCAATTGCCACAAGCACCTTGTCGTATTTTGGATCATACGTGGCTATGGCACCCTGTCCATCTGAAGTCCCGGACAGGACAACCATCCTTTTTCCCTGATCGTTGAAAGTGAAGACATTGCCTCGCTTGGTTCCTTGAAAGGAGATCAAGACCTGCCCCTTGTCGCCCACCAACTCGATTTTCCGAGCTCGAACAAGCTTCTGAACCGGCACCGCGTCTTGGAATTCGGCAGCCGTCGCAGCCGCCTGCCAGTTCAAATCATTCGGCTCTGCTCGCAGCCACACTGATACCCCGAGCCCGACTGCCAGGCACAAAACGATCAACCGCAGGTTCCTGTTCGCGCGTTCAATTTTCTCGATTCTTCGTTCAAGTAACACGACTCAATCTCCCAATTGTGATAACGCATCAATCCTGACCAGTGGTCTTGTTTCCATGCCTCAGTATGCATATTCGGCCACGACAACACAGCCAGCGCGGTGAATTCGCAACCTGCGCTGCAACCGCGGCGACACATCAAACAGCCTGACCATGAAACTCGAGCGACGCGGCCAGGGCTGCATGCACGCTCGCCGTTGGCAATGGGCGTTACGAACTTTTCAGCCACGCGCTGTGACCACCATCAACGTCGATTGGCTTCAACTCGAAATCGGAGACCCCGGATCGGGCGACGCACCCGACGGGGAGTGGGACCGCACTCGACTACGAATTATCGGTCTGCATCTGATTGTGTCCCACAGGTTATGGGTGTCCCTGTTACTTCTGCTCCTGCCTGTCAGTGCCCGATATGAGCACGACCGACCGATCGCCGCTGGGAGGCCCCGGGGACAACACCTCGATCTCGGTTTATTCCAGAGTCACTGACAAACCCATGCTGTTTTCCTGCCGCATCTTGACGTCCACCGCCGGTGACGACATATTATCGCTGGAACCGGTCACCACGCCGCGTGGGCCATCAACGAGCTTTACCGAGGCTGCCGTCCACATGCCAAGCATTCATTCATAGCCGTTCGGAGGATCACATCGATCTGCAGGCGACACGTTTCTCATGGCGGCCGATTCGTCGTCAATCGCGGCCACAACATGTCAAACAGCCACCGGCCCATCCGGTGGCTGAAAAAACTTCCCGCGAAATTCCTGGCCTTGTTGACCCCATTGGTGGTAAAAAACTATTGTATGATGATTGAGATGTCCGAGATGAGCAAAGTCGAGCCTTGACGAATCGGCGAAGACTGAGCTCCAGCGCTGGATGCGCGGCGGCCAACCCACCGCCAAACCATTCAGCAACTCAGGTCATCAACACCTGAGATGACTTTGCTATTCAGCTTGAGTTTCTATTTCATGGTCTAATTGAGAAGGAGTACCGCATCCGAAACGAACCGCGAATGAACGACAGGATCCGGATCACACCGGTCCGCGTCGTCAACGAAAAGGGGGAAATGCTGGGCGAAATGCCGACCGCGGACGCGCTGGCTTTGGCCGCCGGAGTGGGGATGGATCTGGTGGAAGTCAGTCCGGAAGTCCGCCCGCCCGTTTGCCGCATCATGGACTACGGCAAGACGCAATACGAACGTGGCAAGAAACAGGTCAACGGCAGCAAGCGGCAACGCAACCAGCAACTGAAACAGATTCGACTCCGCGCCAAGACAGGCCAACACGACATTGAATTCAAGGTCAATAAAGCCCGAGCGTTTCTCGAACGTAAGGACAAGGTGAAGATCAACGTCTTATTCCGCGGACGAGAAAACGCCCACCATGAGCGTGGCCGGGAAATGCTGGAGGGCATCATCGAGATGCTGGCAGATACCGCCACGGTGGAACGGGCACCCAGTATGGACAGCGGCCGGTCCATGACCATGACGTTGATTCCCAAGGCCTGAGGCTCTGCTGAACGCAGTGGGCACAACCCACCGTCGGGGCCCGTGTCGTCCGCCAGCGGGCCACGGGCCGGCCGGCACATCCCCGTGTCGGCCAGCGGTCAATCCGCGTGCTGCGAGCGGATCGTGCCCAGGGTGAGTATGCAGTCAGCGACGGCGGTCAGCGCGCCAGACCGGTACCGACCGGTGGCAAGGCGATCTCGGGCAAGCCGACTAGGATCCGATCAGCTTCTGATTGAACGCCCCTTCGTTGATCGTGGGCCTTTCCGGACGGCCATTGTGATCGTAGGTCAGTTGCATGTTGTCCAGACCCAGCAACCACAGGATGGAAGCATGGATGTCACGGACGTGCATGCGATCCTCAACGGCATACAGTCCCAGTGCGTCGGTGGCACCAATGACCTGTCCGCCGCGAACTCCCCCTCCAGCCATCCATATCGAAAAGCCGGTCGGATTATGGTCGCGGCCATCCCCTTTTTCGCTCATCGGAGTTCGGCCAAATTCGCCGCCCCAGACCACCAGTGTGTCGTCAAGTAATCCACGCGCCTTGAGATCGGTCAGCAGGCCCGCTATCGGACGATCCACCGCCGCACACAGCTGCGAGTGTTTGGACTCGATTCCAGCATGGGAGTCCCACTTACTGCCGGTCCCACTGTACAGTTGGATGAAACGGACTCCGCGTTCGACGAGCCGTCGTGCCAACAGGCAATTCCGTCCGAAAATGGCTGTGTGCTTGCGATCCAAACCGTAGAGTTGCCGCGTGGATTCCGTTTCCTGCGCGATGTCAACGGCTTCGGGTGCCTGAGCCTGCATGCGAAAAGCCAGCTCGTAGCTGCGAATCCGAGCTTCCAATTGCGATTGCTGCCGCCGTGATTCCGCGTGCCGGCCATTAAAGTCGCGGAGCAAAGTCAGTTTGGCACGTTGGCGTTGACTGGAGTAACCGTCCGGAAGATTCAAGTTCGCAATCGGCTCATTTCCCTCACCATTGATGCGAACTCCCTGGTGACTGGCGGGCAGGAATCCACTGCCCCAGTTGCGAGGACCGTTGACGGGCCGTCCCGCACTGTCGCAAATCACGACGAATGAGGGAAGATTCTGATTGGTGGTCCCCAGGCCGTAATTGACCCACGCCCCCAGAGATGGCCGACCGGCCACATTGATGCAGGTATTCATCTGGCACACACCACCGGCATGGTTGATCCCGTTTGTCCAGCAGGACCGAACCACTGCCAGGTCGTCGGCGCAGGCGGCAATATGTGGAATCCAGTCGGAGGCCCACAAGCCGCTGTGCCCATGCTGCTTCCACTTGCGTTGTGAGGCGAGTAAGGGAGCCCCCCGTTCTCCCATGGCTGTGATCGGCTCGCGAAAACTGTCCGGCAGCGGCTGTCCGGCCAGTTTGTTCAATAAGGGTTTGGGGTCCACCAGATCCAGATGACTCGGCCCGCCCTCCATGAACAACCAGATGACATTCCGCGCCCGAGCCGCATGCTGGGCGACGCGTTCCATCGCCCCCGTCGCCGCGTCCTGTTGCAGGATCCACTGCAAAGCACAGGCTCCAAACCCCATGCCGCTGCGTTGCAGAAAGTCGCGACGCGGCGCCATCGGTCGCCCGGCGTCATCCTTCAAATCGACACGACGCTCGAACGGACTGTGGCCGGTTGTTGATCTGCTGCTCATCTCATGATTCCATGCCGCGGCACACCGCGGAACATTTCAATCCAGGTACAGAAACTCATTCGCATTCAACAGGACATGACAGAAATCCACGAGTCGCTCATGCAACTGGTCTGGTGCCGGGTCGCCCGCGCTCACAAATTCGAGAGCGCGTTGCAATTCCATGGCATCCGGAACACGGCCCCACGCCA
>Ga0315336_1002953_pt1 | contig 24115 bp, 20 predicted proteins | sample ASW5metaG_FD_204512 | JGI IMG/M metagenome (GOLD analysis project Ga0315336, IMG submission 204512) | Ammonia-oxidizing marine archaeal communities from Monterey Bay, California, United States - ASW #5 | ecosystem: Environmental > Aquatic > Marine > Intertidal zone | place: USA: California... | reverse complement strand
GATGTAAGAAATATCTTTGGCAGTCCCCGCATCTCTTCCATCAGCTCGCTTTACGATGCCGTGCGGCTGAACGGCCCGGTTTTTTGGCCGCTCTCCCTCGCGGGGAGCTGGCAGCCCTTGCTGGACGAGATGAGGATGCAGCCCGCCCCTTGAGGCTTTGCTTCAATGCATCCATCAGGTCGATGACATTATCCGCCTTTTCCGGTTTCTCCGGCATCTTGATGGTCTTTCCGGCGGCCTTTCGCTTGACCAGAGCCTTGAGCGCATTCTCGTATTCGTCCTCGAATTTCTTGGGATCGAAATGCGACGCCTTGGTCTTCAAAATATGTGAGGCCAGGTCAACCATGTCCTTGGACGCCTTCGGCGTTTTGATGCCGGAAAAGAAATCTTCCTCGTCGCGCACCTCATAATCGTAACGCAACGTGGTCGCGAGAAATCCTTTTCCCAACGGTTCAATGGCAACGATGCGCTCTCTGTTCGACAGCACGACCCGCGCGAGCGCCACGCGATCCTGATCCTTCATCGCGTCGCGGATGACGGCAAAAGCATCTGAGCCATTCTTGCCGTCCGGCACAATGTAATATGGATTATCGAGGTATCGCTTATCGATCTCATCGCGCGGCACGAAATTGTCGATGTCGATTGTGTGATTGCTTTCGATCTGAACCGCTTCGAGCTCGTCCTTTTCAATAGGAACATACTCGCCTTTGTTCACTTCGTAGCCGCGGCCCTTTTGTTCTTTCTCGACGACCTCGCCGGTCTCCGAATCGACCATCTGCTGTTTAAGGCGGTTTCCGGTCTCGGTGTTGATCATGTGAAAGCGTGTGCGCTCGACTGTGGTCGAGGCCGGATACAGTGCGATTGGGCATGTCACCAGCGAAAGTTTTAGCGAACCCTTCCAGTATGCACGCGGCAGCATCTGCGCTCTCCCAACTCAGCTCACACGAACGATGGAACTCCAACGGCTGCTTCGGGGTTTTGTTCCTGCGGCTGTTTCAACCACGCTCTGTCGGGATTTCCAGTGGCGCTCAAGAACCTCAAAACTTATCGAACAAAACGCGATTTCACGAAAACTGCCGAACCGAGCGGCAACACGACTGTGCCGACCTCCAAGTTGCGGCGCTTTGTGATCCAGAAGCACGACGCCAAGCGGCTGCATTACGATCTGCGCCTCGAATATGGAGGCGTCTTCAAATCCTGGGCTGTAACGCGCGGCCCCTCACTGGACCCAAGCGAAAAGCGCCTCGCCGTCGAGGTTGAGGACCATCCGCTCGATTACGGGGACTTTGAGGGCACAATTCCAAAGGGACAATACGGCGGCGGCACTGTCATGCTGTGGGATCGCGGGTATTGGCTCGGCGAGGATCCCGAAAAGGGCTTTGCAAAAGGCGACCTCAAATTCGCGCTCGAGGGCGAAAAGCTCCACGGGAAATTTGTGTTGGTACGCATGAAGCACGACCGCAACGGCGGCAAGCGCACCAACTGGCTGCTTATCAAGCATCGCGACGGTTATGCGCGTGAAGGCAAAAATGACACTGTTCTAAGCGAGGAAAAATCCGTCGCCTCGGGACGATCCATGTCGCAGATTGCGGCGGGAAAAGGCCGGAAGCCGGAACCATTCATGGCAAAAAAATCTGCACGCGCGGACGCCGTATGGGATTCGAGAAAGGGTTTGGCCTCCGACAAACGCTCTGAAAGAGCCGGAACCGCAAAACAAGCGGTCGCTTCAAAGAAATCGTCCAAACTCCGCGCGTCCAAATCTGCCGGGAAAAGCACGGCTCAAATGCCGGACTTCATTGCACCGCAGCTCTGCACATCGGTGGAGAGGCCTCCCAGCGGCTCGGGCTGGGTTCATGAAATTAAATTCGATGGCTACCGCGTGCAAATGCGCGTTGAGAATGGCGAGGCCACCCTGCGAACACGCAAAGGTCTCGACTGGACCGAGAAATTCTCCGCCATTGCCAAGAGCGCACAGCACCTGCCGGACGCCATCATGGACGGCGAGATCGTGGCCCTCGACCACAACGGTCATCCAAGTTTTGCATCGCTACAGGCGGCACTGTCCGACGACAGCACCGACAATCTGGTTTTCTTCGCATTCGATCTTTTGTTCGCCGATGGCACGGATCTACGACGCGAGCCACTGTCCGAGCGAAAAACAAAACTCGCGCGCATGCTCGGCAACAAACGAAAGGAAGAGGATGGCACTCTTCGTTATGTCGAACATTTCACCAATGGCGGTGACGCGATCCTGCAATCCGCGTGCCGAATGTCGCTCGAAGGCATCGTCTCCAAGAAGGCATCAGCGCCGTACCGCTCGGGCCGCTCAGAAAGCTGGACCAAAGCCAAATGCCGTGCCGGCCACGAAGTTGTCATTGGGGGTTGGAAAAGCAACAAGGGACGTTTCCGCTCCCTCATGGTCGGCGTCCCGCGCGACGGTCACCTTGCCTATGTGGGCATTGTTGGTACCGGCTACGGACAGGCCGTCGTCAAACGCATCATGCCCGAGTTGAAAAATGTCGCATCCGACACGAATCCGTTCGGCGGCGGCAACCTGCCGAAGCCAAACTCCGAGATGCACTGGCTCAAGCCAAAGCTGGTAGCTGAAATTGAATTTGCCGGATTTACCGGCGACGGCATGGTGCGTCAGGCTGCGTTCAAGGGCTTGCGCAAGGATAAGCCCGCCAGCGAAGTGACGCCGGACGAGCCTGTGAAAGTACGACTGGCACAACGGCCCGCGAAATTGCCGACGCGCGCGTCTGCGACGACACATGCAAAAGACACCGCAGCCATCGTGATGGGCGTGACCATTTCAAAGCCCGACAAGCCGATGTGGCCCGACGGCGGCGACGGCGAACCTGTCACCAAGCTTGAACTCGCGCACTACATGGCAGCGGTCAGCGATTGGCTGATACCGCATATCAAGGGCCGTCCCTGCTCGATCATTAGAGCGCCCGATGGAATAGGCGGCGAGAAATTCTTCCAGCGCCACGCGACGGCGGGCATGTCGAACTTAATGGAGCTTGTGAAGGTTTCCGGCGACCGCAAACCCTATTTGCAGATCAACCGCAAGGAGGGTCTGGTTGCCGTTGCGCAGATCGGCGGCCTTGAACTGCATCCCTGGAATTGCGAGCCGGGCGAGCCGGATGTTCCGGGCCGCTTGGTGTTCGATCTTGATCCCTCGCCTGACGTGGATTTTTCTGCCGTCGTCGATGCCGCGCGCGAAATGCGCGAACGGCTGACCCAGCTTGGGCTTGAAAGTTTCTGCAAAAGCACCGGCGGCAAGGGTCTCCATGTCGTCACGCCGCTCAAGAATGCGAAGAAAGACGGTATCGACTGGAAAACGGCGAAGGCGTTTTCGCAAGCGGTGTGCCAGCAGATGATGAACGATAGCCCGGAGCATTATTTGCTCAACATGTCGAAGAAGAAACGTGAGGGAAAAATCTTCCTCGACTATTTGCGCAACGACCGGATGGCCACTGCGGTCGCGCCGCTCTCGCCCCGCGCGCGCGATGGAGCGCCTGTCTCAATGCCGTTGACCTGGACCCAGGTTCGTAGCGATCTCAATCCGATGAAATTCAATATCCGAACGGTGCCTGTTCTTATCGGTAAGACAAGCGCGTGGGCAGATTATGCGGGCGCCGGACGTTCAATCAAACAGGCGATAAGAAAGATCGCTAAATGACGAAGCGCGCGCTTGGATCGCCAAGGGTGGACCCAAAAACGAAACCAGATCAACAATTTAGATTTTGTCTTGGTGCGCTCGGAGGGACTCGAACCCCCACCCTGTTACGGACTGCCACCTCAAGGCAGCGCGTCTACCAATTCCGCCACGAGCGCTAAAGATCAGCCCCGGATTCGCACCCGGCGCGGGATCAACCGGCGCCCATGTAACAAATCGAAGATGGGGGGACAAGGCCTAGGCCGATGCCCGGCAAAGGCTTTTCCGGACTATCTGTGGTCAGGTGTCCGGGGCAACATTTGCTTGACTTCGACCGCAATGCGGTTGCGGTTGACGACCACAACCCCGCTGGCGATCGGGAAGTTGTTGGCGAGCACCTTGACCTCGTCCTGCTCGGTCGCATCCAGTTCGATGATGGCGCCGCGGCTCAGCCGCATCACCTGATGGACAGGCATCGAGGTGGTTCCGAGAACCACCATCAGGTCGACAGAGACGTTATCGAGGGTTGGCACTTTGACTTCCGCATCCACAAATGAACGATAACCTCAGATCACCACGGTTATGGTTACCCAATGGTTAATGTGCTCCAGGCGCACCGCGAAGACCCTGCTTTGACGTCGTTTTTCGCCCAATCCGGCCCCCCGGCCGATTGGCTGGTGGCAGATTCGCCGGTGGCCTATCAGGACGCGGTCGAGGTCATGGAAAAGCGGGCGGCGGATATCGCCGCCGGGAACGCTCCCGAGCTGGTCTGGCTGCTGGAACACCCCCCGCTTTACACATCAGGCACCAGTGCCAAGGCCGCAGACTTGCTGAATGCACGGTTTCCGGTGTTTGCCACCGGGCGCGGCGGGCAGTTTACCTATCACGGCCCCGGCCAGCGGGTGGTCTATCTGATGCTCGACCTGAAGCGCCGCCGTCCCGACGTGCGGGCCTATGTCGCCAGCCTAGAGCAGTTCACGATTCGCGCCCTCGCCGCCTTCAATGTCCGTGGCGAACGGCGCGAGGACCGCGTCGGCGTCTGGGTGGCACGGCCGGATAAAGGCCCCGGCTATGAGGACAAGATCGGCGCGATAGGGGTACGCCTGAAGCGCTGGGTCTCGCTCCACGGCATTTCGATCAACGTCGAACCGGATCTGACGCACTTCTCCGGCATCGTCCCGTGCGGCGTCGAAGACCCGCGCTACGGCGTCACCAGCCTCGTCGATCTGGGCCTGCCGGTGACCATGCACGATGTGGACGTGGCGCTGAAGCAGGCCTTCGAGGACGTCTTCGGAGCTTGAGAGCATCCGGGACAGCCTTGCCAACGGCGCCTCTTCCATGGCGTAATGAGGTGCCGTTTTCGCACTTGTGCAAGGAATTGCGACCGGAACGGCAGACAGACACAGCTTACTCGTGCGCCGAAGCTCCACCGAGCAAAGGTCAACGCCATGCATGTGGATGTAATCAACAGCCGCGAGATGTTGCTCCGCGTCCGGAGCAATTGGGAGGCTGTGTATCAAGCGGACCCCGAAGCGCAATTCTACATGTCCTGGACATGGATCGCGGGGTGGTTTGAAAAGCTCGGCTGCCAGTGGATCGTTCTTGCTGCAAAGGCGGACGCCAACTCACCTGACTACGCCGGATTCTTCCCGCTGCAGCTGCGGACCGAACAGAGCCGGGATGGCACATTCCACAATGAACTGCGAACCGGCGGCGGATACTTCGCCGGCTATACCGGCTTCATTTGCGACCCTCGCCTCGCCCACGACATCATCCTCGCCTTCGCCGACCATACCAAACGGCTGAACTGGACCAGACTTCATCTGGAGAACATCTTCGCGTCGCCGGAACGGCTTGCTCTCTTCCTGAATGAATTTCCATCGGCTGACTTCATTACCGAAAAGATCCAGCGCCCGGACGATGGCGACGGCATCGATCACGACATCTACGTCTACGTGAACCTGCCCGGCGACTGGGACGCCTTCCTCTATGAGCGGCTAGATGCAAAGGCGCGAAGAAACGCTCGCGCCGCGCTGAGGCAGGCTGAAGACGGCGAGTATAAAATCACCACGCCCACGACCGAGACGGTTGAAGACGACATCGAAGCTCTTCTGAAGTTCTGGGAGTTGCAATGGGCTGCCAAACTGGCCGCGCGATACAGTCCGCGGCTACCCACCGGCATGATGAACAACTTCCGCAACATGCTGCGGTGCTGTTTTGCGGATAACGCATTGTTTCTGCCTATTCTCTCGCAGGGAGAGACACGCATCGGGATTCAGGCCAGCTTGATTGACTGGAAAAATCGCACACTGCTCAGCCTGCTGAATGGCCGCGACCTCAATATCAAACGCCCCCCTCCCGGTTTCGTGCTGCATCTGCACTGCGTCCGTTGGGGTATTCAGAACGGCTTCGCGATCTACGATCTCCAGACCGGGGATTTCCCTTACAAGTATGATTTCGGCGGCATCGACCGCCGGGTCGAATGTCTGCGCGTGAATACGCGTGACCAGCATAATCTTCGCGGCGCTCTGGAACCTCTGAGCTTGCCCGTGGTGTTCGCCCGCGCGCTGCGAATGGGAAAAGAAGGTAACCTCGCGGAGGCTGCCGCCGCCTGCCGGCAAATTCTGGACTCGCACCCGGATCACGCCGATGCTTCGCGGCTGCTGGCAAAACTCAATGCCGACCGTCCGAGCGCGGTGCCTGCCGATCTCACGGTGGCAAAAAAATTCCATCAACGCGGGCAGATCGCGGAAGCGGAGAAGGCATATCGGGCAATATTGGAAGAAGACCCGAAACATATCGATGCGACATATCTCCTCGGTGTGATTTTCCTCCAGCAGCGCAAGTTCGAGGCAGCTGAGCGTCAGATCAGCATGGCGATCAACCTTCAGCCGAATGTTGCGACACTTCACTACAACCGAGGCCTTGCTCTTCAGCACCTCGGGCGGCATCAGGATGCGTTGGCCAGTTTCAATTCCGCCATCTCGCTCAAGCCCGATTACAATTTGGCCGTTGCCCAGCGGGACAGTGTTCTCAACGCTGCTCCGCGCGTCAGCGTCGATCGCGGCCTTTAAAAACTCCGGCCTTCGAGGACCTGTTTGACCTCGAAGGCCTTCTCAAGACACAAGGCGATCTCAGGCCGCAACGCTGCGCGACGCGGCGGCCAGCTTGCCCGCAATGTACCGGCGTTCCTGCGTCAGGCCGCCAAAGCCGTAAGCGTCCGCGCGCGCATCATGGACGTAGATGTAGCTTTCGTTGTGCAGCGGCCCGAGCAACTCGTCCATCCGCTTGAACGTTGCAGCGATGAAATCGGCCTTCTCGTCCTTGCTGTTGGTCCCGTCGGAAATGTGAATATCGACCCAGACGCTGGCGAGCTTTTGCTCCGCGAGCGTCTGCCCGCCGGCGAACCAGTCGGCGGCATCGACCGCTTGCACGATCACCGCGGTCACCTTGGGATCTTTGTGCAGGATATCGGCCGACAGTTTGCTGACGGCGGACGCGATGTCCGCCTTCAACGACGGAGCATGACGCTGTGAGGTGTATTGGACTGTAATGAGGGGCATGGACTTTCTCCTGAATTTCGCGCCGTAGCGCATGGAGAGAAGCTAGACGCCGGAGCATCATATTGCTATCTTATGATTAAATATATCAACCATAACGATGTGTGATGATAAAATGAACACCCTCGATATCCCGACCGTGCAGGCCTTCTTGCTGGTGGCCGAACTGCAAAGCTTCACCCGCGCCGCGGAAGTCCTCGGCACGACGCAGGCAGCCGTGAGCATGAAACTGCAACGTCTCGAGGCAACACTCGGGAAGCGGCTGGTCGAGCGTTCTCCCCGTGCGGTCCGGTTGACCGCCGATGGGGCAGCATTCCAGGAGAATGCGCGTGTGCTGATCGCCGCCCACGATCAGGCACTGTCCGGATCCAATCCTGTAACCCAGCAACTCTCGCTCGGCATCAGCGACCACGCCGCAGGCCCTGAACTGGTGCCCATTCTCGAAAAGCTGCGCAGCGCATCGTCTTCACTGACACTGGCGGTCACCATCGATTTTTCGCGCACGCTGCTCGACGCCTTCGATGGCGGCGAACTCGATGCCGTCGTGGTGCGCCAGGAAGGAAGCCGGCGCGGCGGGGAAACCCTTTGTACCGATGATTTCGGCTGGTTCGCATCGCCCGGATTTAATTGGGCGAAGGGCGAAGTCCTGCGCGTCGCAACACTCGCCTCGCCTTGCGGCGTGCGGGCCAATGCGGCCCGAGCGCTCGATAAGGCAGGCGTCAAATGGACCGAGGCTTTCATCGGCGGCGGCGTGAGCGCTGTCGTCGCTGCGGCGGCCGCAGGACTGGCTGTCGCCCCCCTCGCCAAGCGGATCGCGCCTGCCGGCATGGTCGATGTTGGACCGGCGCTCGGATTGCCGCGGCTTAATGCATCGAAGGTGATGCTCTATTCCCGCGTCAGCGACGCATCGAAACGGGCCGCGCTGCGGATTCTCGCCGCAACTTTTCGTAAGGAAGCCGGCTCAGGCGTAAAGTAAAATCGCGCGAGCCTGTTTCATATCGTCGGCAGCACCGAAAACCGCTCACCCGAAACGCGCAGGTTCAGCATGTCCTCGCTCGCGGGTTGATCGTCGATGCCGGTGACGCGCGCCATGCCGGGACCGTGCTGGCATTTTGCGATCAACGCTGCCACGGCATCCTCCGAACCGGAAAGTACCGCTTCGACCGTGCCGTCCTTGCGGTTGCGCGCCCATCCAGCGAGCCCGCGCGCCATCGCCTCGCCCGCAAGCCAGGCGCGGTAGCCAACGCCCTGCACCTTGCCGCGAACGGTGATGTGGCGGATGACATCACCCATCGAACCGGCCTCGTGGTTCTACTTCTTAAGCCCGAGGAAATTCTCGCTGCGTGTCTTCACGGGGGCACTGCGCATCACGCGGTTGATCAACTCCGCCGACGGTAGTCCCTTCAAGTCCTTCGGGGCGACGCCATCGCGCAAAGCTTTTTGCGTTTCATAAACAGCCTGCGTCGCCGCCGCGATCGGCTGATGCCCCTGATTGGCGACACGGACGCGTTGGCTCGCGAGAAACGCAATATCGGCGAGTTCATCATCCGCGCTGCCCATGATGATCGGCAATTTCGTCGCAGCAGCAATCGCCTGGAGTTCGGCGCGCGTTTTCAAACCGGTGAAGAAGAGCGCGTCGACGCCCGCTGCTTCGTAAGCCTTGGCGCGTGCCACCGTATCGTCGATGTTGGTGATCGACGCGGCGCCCGTGCGGCCGACAATCACCAGCGACAGGTCCGAGCGGCCATCGAGCGCCGCCTTCATCTTCCCGACACCCTCGTCGAGCGAAATAATCTGCGGCTTGGCCTGCCCGTAAGCCTGCGGCAGCAGTGTGTCCTCGATGGTGAGGCCAGCGGCACCCGCAGCTTCAAGCTCCTGCACCGTGCGCCGGACATTGAGCGCATTGCCGTAGCCATGATCGGCATCGACCAGCACCGGGATGTTTCCGGCGCGGCAGATACGCCGCACCTGCTCGGCAAGCTCCGAGAGCGTGATCAGCAGCAGGTCCGGATCGCCGAGAATTGTCAGCGAGGCAGCAGAGCCGCCAAGCAAACCAAGCTCAAATCCGACGTCTTCAGCGATACGCGCGGAGATCGGATCGTAAACCGAACCCGGCCTGATGACGTCCTTGCCCGACAGGAGTGCCCGGAACGCTTCGCGCTTTTCCTGCGGGACCATCACGCCCTCATGCAAATTCGAGGATCAACGCATCGACAGCCAATGTCGCGCCCGGCGTAGCGGCAATTTTCTTCACCACGCCATCGCGCTCGGCGCGCAGCACGTTCTGCATCTTCATCGCCTCGATGACCGCAAGGGTTTCACCCGCCTTCACGTCCTGACCTTCGGTCACCGCAATCGAGATCACGAGGCCCGGCATTGGACACAGCACCTTCTTGCCGGTGTCGGCGGCTGATGTCACGGGCATCAGGCGCGCGGCAGCGGCTTCGGTTTCCGTGAACACCTGCACCGGCAGTTCATAACCCTGATAGGCGAGACGGAAGCCGTTCGGCATCGGCCGCACCTGCACGGCGACGGGATGCCCCGCGATGCTGCCCTGCCAGACCGGATCGCCGGGCTTCCAGTTCGAGAGCAGCGTCACCGGCTGACCGAGCTTTCCATCTGCACCGACCAGACGAACAACCATCGCCTCGCCGTCACGCGCGACTTCAAGCTGAACCTCATTGCGGTCGAGCCAGACTGCACGGCGGCGTTCGCGCGACACGGCGCGGCCATTCAACTGACCGGAAATCTGTCGCTTGCGTTCACCCAGAATGTGATCGACGGCGGCCGCCACCGCGGCAATCCGGTGCGCTGTTTCGCCTTCCGGCGTGCGTGGACCGAAGCCCTTGGGAAATTCTTCGGCGATGAAGCCGGTCGAGAGATTGCCTTCGCGCCAGCGCGGATGATTCATCAGTGCCGAGAGGAACGGAATGTTGTGGCGGATGCCGTCAACATAAAATGCGTCTAGCGCCTGCGACTGCGCTTCGATAGCGGCGGCGCGCGACGATGCGTGGGTCACGAGCTTCGCGATCATCGGATCGTAGTAGATCGAAATCTCGCCGCCTTCCTGCACGCCGGTATCGTTGCGCACCGTGATGTCGCCGACCTTGCTCTCCGCAGGCGGACGATATTTCACCAGGCGGCCGATGGACGGCAGGAAATTCCGGAAGGGATCTTCCGCATAGACGCGCGACTCGACCGCCCAGCCGGTCAGCGTGACGTCCTTCTGCGCGATGCTGAGCTTCTCACCCGCCGCGACGCGGATCATCTGTTCGACCAGATCGACACCCGTGATCAGTTCGGTCACAGGATGCTCGACCTGAAGCCGCGTGTTCATTTCAAGGAAATAGAAACTCTTGTCCTGTCCGGCAACGAACTCAACGGTGCCTGCGGAATCGTAATTTACGGCCTTGGCTAGTGCGACGGCCTGCTCGCCCATCTTGCGGCGGGTGGCCTCGTCGAGCAGCGGCGACGGCGCCTCCTCGATCACCTTCTGGTTGCGGCGCTGGATCGAGCACTCGCGTTCGCCGAGATAGATGACGTTGCCGTGCTTGTCGCCGAGAAGCTGGATCTCGATGTGGCGCGGATCGACAATGAACTTTTCGATGAAAACGCGGTCATCGCCGAACGACGCTTTCGCTTCCGCCTTTGCGAGGTTGAATCCCTCGTCGACCTCCGATCTCGAATGCGCGATGCGCATGCCCTTGCCGCCGCCGCCGGCCGACGCCTTGATCATGACCGGGTAGCCGATCTCGTCGGCGATCTTAACCGCATGGACAGCGTCTTCGATCACTCCGAGATGACCCGGTACGGTCGAGACCTTGGCTTTGGCCGCAGCCTTTTTCGATTCGATCTTGTCGCCCATCGCGGCGATCGCGCCGGGATTGGGACCGATGAACACGATGCCTGCAGCTTCGAGCGCGCGCGGAAACGCCTCACGCTCGGACAAGAACCCGTAGCCCGGATGCACCGCTTCCGCTCCGGTCTGGCGGCAAGCCTCGATGATCTTCTCCATCACGAGGTAGCTCTCGGCAGCCTGCGGCGGCCCGATGAAGACGGCTTCGTCGGCCATCTCGACATGAAGCGCGTCGCGGTCAGCATCCGAGTAGACTGCAACGGTCTTGATGCCCATCCGCCGTGCGGTCTTGATGACCCGGCAAGCGATTTCGCCGCGATTGGCGATCAGTATCTTTTTGAACATGAGATGGTTTGGACCTTAAGGGCGGAATTTGGCCTGGAGAGGCTTCAACCGCAATTTGGCATGCACGGCTTGTTGTAACAATTCTGTCGCGGAGAGAAACTACACCAAGCTACCGCCCGGCATAGCTGCATTGACCGGCATTCCGTCCATAAGCGAGTCCCCATGCGCCGCACCATTTCCTTCATTTGCTTCGGTTTTCTGGCGTTTTCGTCGTCCGGTATACCGACTTTGGCTTTCGCCCAAAACAACCAGCCCCGCAACCTGATTTTGTTCGTACCGGACGGCCTCCGCGCACTCAGGGTCACCCCGGAGACGGCGCCTGCGATGGCAGCCGTGCGCGACAAGGGCGTGAACTTCAAAAACCCCCATTCCCTGTTTCCCACCTTCACGATGGCCAATGCCTCAGGCATGTCGACCGGGCACTATCTCGGCGACACCGGCACGTTCAGCAACTCGATCTATACAGGCCTCCCGAACGCCACCCAGGGCGGCACGGTCGTCCCCTTTATCGAGCATGACCGGGTTCTGCGCGACGTCGATGAGCAGTTCAACGGTGACTACCTCAACGAGGAAACCCTGTTGAAGGCTGCGCGCGACGCCGGTTTCAGCACCGCCGCCATCGGCAAGGTCGGCCCCACATTGCTGTTCGATCATACCGAGCGGACGGGAACCAAGACCATCACTATCGACGACCAGACCGGCGCCATGGACAAGGAAGGCGCACTGGTCGGCATTCCGCTGTCCGATGAGGTGAAGGCTGCTCTGAATGCCGCAAGCCTCCCGCTCGCAACTCCCGGTCGCGGCGACAACGGCAAGGCGGGCGACTCCAAGACCCCCGGCACCACCGTCGCCAACGTCAAGCAGCAGGAATATCTCGCCGATGTCGCCAGCAAAGTGGTGCTGCCGATGTTCAAGGCACGCAACAAGCCGTTCGTACTGGTGTTCTGGTCGCGCGACCCGGACGGCACCCAGCACAATCAGGGTGACAGCCTCAACAGCCTGACGCCGGGTATCAACGGCCCCTCCTCCCTCGCCGCCATCAAGAACGCCGATAACAACCTCGCTCAGTTGCGCAAGGCGCTGGACGATCTCGGCCTGTCCGCAAACACCAACATCATCGTGTCGGCGGATCACGGCTTCTCGACGATCTCGAAGGAAAGCAAGACCAGTTCGACGGTGAAGAACACCTATCCCGATACACCGGAAGGTTTCCTTCCGCTCGGCTTCCTCGCGCTCGATCTGTCAAAGGCGTTGAACCTGCCGTTGTTCGATCCGAACAACAAAAATGCTCCCGTCGGCGACAAAACCTATCCCAAGGCCGGTAACGGTCTGCTCGGGAAAAATCCGTTGAAGCCGGATCTCGTCGTCGCCACCAACGGCGGCTCCGATCTGATCTACCTGCCGAACGGTGACCGCAAGCTTGCGGGCCGCACCGTGAAAGCGCTGCTGGAGCAGGATTACGTCAGCGGAATTTTCGTTGAAGACGATCTAGGACGTTTCCCCGGCACATTGCCGCTGTCGCTGCTCAACCTGAAGGGCAAGGCTGTGACACCGCACCCGGCAATCGTTGTGAACTTCCGGTCCTATGCCGTCGGCTGCGACGAACCGCCACTATGTTCGGTGGAAATCGCCGACACCATCCTGCGGCAGGGCCAGGGCATGCACGGCAGCTTCAGCCGCGGTGACACCATGAACTTCATGGCCGCCATCGGCCCCGACTTCAAAACCGGCTTCGCAAATGATCTTCCGGTCAGCAACGCCGACGTCGGCATCACGGCGGCTCACCTGCTCGGCCTGAACCGCAAGGCCAACGGCTCGCTGATCGGACGCGTCATGACGGAAGCGATGCCGAACGGCGTCACACCCAAGGGCTTTACCGGAACGATCGCCGGCAAGCCGGCCGCGAACGGTTTGCGGACCGTGCTGCAATTCCAGCGCGTGCTGAACCAGCGCTATTTCGACGTGGCGGGATTTCCGGGGCGGACGGTCGGCCTTCCGGCGACGGTCAAGACGGCGGGCGCAAGATAGCGCCCACCGCTCTGAAGCAGGAGCAGGCTAGCCTTACATTCCGAGGTCGAGGAAGTTTGGCAGGGTGTGCGCCAGAGGCAGGGTCGCCGCACCGATCAGGGTGGCGATCAGCAGGGCCGCTGCGCGGTTGTTGCCACGCGTTCCACGCATCTGGCTCGCGATCCACTCAAGCACTTCGGTGTTGACGCCAACGGCCGTGGTGGGCGCCCAGCTCTCGATTGAGGTCGTAGGCGACAACGCAACCGAGCGAGGCGGCACCGGCAGGCCGGAAGCCGCCGCTGCGTGATGCACGATCGCCTTGGCGAAAAGATCGTCGAAACGACCATTATCGCTGCGTTCGGTCGCGGCCTTGTTGATCTCGAACAGGGCTTCGGCTTCGGCGCGGCTGACGGGCTCGTTGGTATTCGCCGCAGCGTTCAGAATCCGCGCGCACCACGCGGCATCATCGGCGTCCAAAGCGCGGGAGAAGTGTACGCGTCCGGAGGTGGTTGGCCCCTCGCCGGTAATCACGCCATCCCGCACGAATGCCAGCGCGTTGGCGGACACATCGCGGTCGGCGATGGCACCAGTTTCGATTTTCCGGATCAGGTCGGAAAGCGGAGCGGTCGAGATGAGCGAAGCGGACGTCATGTTACTTTTCTCTTTTTGTGTCCCGCAGCATTTTCATGCGGGTGTAAACGAAGCATTAAGAAAGCGATTCGGAGCTCGCTTCTTTCCTTTATGGTTGCGGATTGGTCGCACTGGCCGCCCCCATGGTTCATGCAATGACAACCGGAACCGGCGGCGGTGCGGCGCATCAAAGTCAAATTCGGGGCATTGCGAAAAAGTGAGCGGGCGGCGAATAATCATGAACTTTCAGCAATCCCCCTCGAAACAGCAGGGATTTCCGGAAAGCCGCCCTCGGCGAGAAAAATGTTGTCCTTTTCGCTACGCGGTTTCGTTTTGGGATCGCCGCAGCTATACCTGAACGGCGAAATTTTCTCGCAACTCCAAGTACGTGAGGCCAAAAACATGACAATTCAGATTGGCGCGGTGGCACCCGATTTCGAGGCTGACACCACCGAGGGACGCATCAAATTTCACGACTGGATCGGCAGCAGCTGGGCTCTGCTGTTTTCGCACCCCAAGGACTTTACCCCGGTCTGCACCACCGAACTGGGGACGCTGGCCCGGCTGAAGCCGGAATTCGACAAGCGCGGTGTCAAACTGATGGGCCTGAGCGTCGATCCCGTCGACAGGCATGCCAAATGGAGCGAGGACATCAAGGAGACGCAGGGGGTTGCGCCGAACTATCCCATGATCGGCGACACCGATCTGGCGGTCGCCAAGCTCTACAACATGCTGCCGGCCAGCACCTCCGGCGACGCCAACAACCGCACCGCTGCCGACAACGCCACGGTGCGCACCGTGTTCGTCATCGGTCCGGACAAGAAGGTGAAGCTGGTGCTGGTCTATCCGATGACCACCGGGCGCAACTTCGACGAAATCCTGCGCGTCATCGACTCGTTGCAATTGACAGCGAAGCATCGCGTCGCCACCCCCGCCGACTGGAAACAGGGTGACGACGTCATCATCGCCGGCTCGGTCACCGACGACGAAGCCAAGACGATCTATCCCGGCGGATGGAAATCGCCGAAGTCCTATATCCGGATCGTTCCGCAGCCGAAGTAACCGCTACGCAAGCAAGCCGAAAAGGGGACGCATCGCGTCCCCTTTTTGTCGTTTGTTTTATGCAGCTTCGTTCTCAAATGCGCGGCGAAAGCCAGTTTGCGATCAGAAGTCCCAGCGTGGACGACACCGCCGTTACGAACGAGCCCCACGCAACATCCACCAGCACCACCGGCCAGGTCCAGTGCTTCAGCAGCGACAGCGAGGTGAGTTCGAATGTCGCGTAACAGAAAAATCCGAACAGTGCGCCATAAACCAGCGTGGACTGCCAGTTCGCATCCGGTCCAGCACTGACGAAGATCAGGATGCCGACGACATAAAGCAGATAGAACAGGATTGCCGGCGCAAGGCGGACGGTTCCCAGCATATCGCCGACTTGCGAGGTGAAAAAACCTTTGGCGACAAGTCCCAGAAAGAGGAAATCGATCGGGACGATGACCAGCAACGTCGCCAAATAGAGAATGACATTCCGTTTCAAACTATCCTCCCGACGGCAATAAGTTGCGACAGTAACTACGCACGAATGCCGATCCGGTTGCACTCCCGGCGGAATTTCAGACGAAGAAGACGTCAGGCCGCCCTGACGCCATCGAGGAAGCGCTCCACCTCCGCCTGCAGATGCAGGCTTTCGCCACTCAGGGCCTGCGCCGATTTGAAGATTTCATCGGACGTCTCACCGGTCCGGTTCGCGCCATCGGCGACCTCTCCGACATTGGCGGCAACCTCGGTGGTGACGCTGGCGGCAGCCTGAACGCTTTTGGCGATTTCCTGCGTTGCAGCGCCCTGTTGATCCACCGCAGCGGCGATCGATGTGGCGATGTCGTTGATTTGCTCGATGGTCTGCCCGATGGCCTTGATCGCGGACACCGACTCCTGCGTCGCGGACTGCATGTTGACGATATGGCTGCTGATCTCGTCGGTCGCTTTCGCGGTCTGTCCGGCCAGCGTTTTGACTTCCTGCGCCACCACGGCAAAACCTCGTCCAGCCTCGCCTGCCCGCGCAGCTTCAATAGTCGCATTGAGCGCAAGAAGATTGGTTTGCTCGGCAATTGACGTGATGAGCTTTACGACATCGCCGATGCGATCGCCTGCGCGCGACAGTTCGGCCATCCGCTCATCAGTTGCGGCAGCCTGCTTCACTGCGCTGGCGGCAATCCCGTTTGATTCCTGAACACGGCGGCTGATCTCTGCGATAGAACTGGTGAGTTCTTCGGACGCTGCAGCCGCATTGCGAACATGCTCGGATGCCTGCGTTGATGCTTCTGCCGAAGCCTTTGAAAGATGCGCCGTGTTGCGGGCAGTTCCGGTCAAATTCCGTGCAGCATTCTCGAACTCGCCAGACGAATGCAGAACCTTCTCGATAATTCCGCCGACATTGGATTGAAATTCATCCACGAAGCTTTGCAATTCTGCTTTTCGCCGTTGGGCGGACTCCGCTTCATCGGTCTTTCGCTCAGCCTCTAACCGCCGCCGCTCAAGCGAATTTGTCTTGAACACGCCGATGGTCCGGGCGATCGAACCGATTTCATCGTGACGGTCCACGTGGTTGATCGTCACATCGGGTTTGCCTTCCGCGAGGGATGTCAACGTATCGGTGACGGATCTGAGCGGCTTCGTCACGCTGCGCACGATCAGCATTGTCAGGCCGAGAACCAGCAGCGCGCCAACCACCGCCGCAATCGTCATCAATGTCATAGCGTGCAGCAACATGGCATCCAGCGGCGCAGTCGGAATTCCGACATAGAGAATTCCGATGACCTTCCCGGCTGTATCGAACACCGGCTGGTACGCGGTCATGAAACTCCGGCCGAACAACATGGCAGGCCCCTTGTAGGCCTGCCCGCTTCGGATGATGGGCTGTCCCGGATGATCCGCAGCCAGTTGAGTGCCCACGGCGCGGTCGCCGTTTTCCTTCTTGACGTTGGTGGTCCGGCGGACGAATTGCTTGGTTGCATCGTCATAAACAAAGATAGTCGCGGTTCCACCGACATAGGACGTCGCGCGGTCCACTGTCTTGTGGTCGGTGAATGCCGGCATCGCTGGAGCTTCGGCGCGGCTGACGATTCCGTCCTTGATGGTGACCTTGGCATCCCCGTAGGTTTCGGCAAACGCCAGAGCCAGGGTCCTCAGATTGGTCTCGACATCGGATTTGCCTCGCGCCTCGAATTCGGTGCTCAGCGACCAGTAGGCCGCTCCGACGACCATTGACGTGGTTGCCGCAATCAGTACCGCAGCGCAGATCGTGGCTTTGGTTCCAAGCTTGAACTTCAGAAAACCGAAGGAATTCTTCCCCAAACCGAGCGCCATCGCGTGGTCCCCAAAAATGCGTTTCCGATCTCAATCGATCAACTTTGACAGTTTATGTTTACCGCCTCATTAACGGTTCGCTGGGCGGGCACCGCCGCTCGAGATCAGGATTACGGCCTCAATGACAGGTTCTTCGACTTCCCCCGTGATCGTCTGGTTCCGTGACGATCTGCGGCTGTCCGACCACCCGGCTCTGCATGCCGCTGCGCAAAGCGGTGCCCCGCTGGTTTGCCTTTTTGTGCTGGACCACGACACCGGTTCCCCGAACCCACCCCGAGAACGCTCCCTCGGCAGCGCATCGCGCTGGTGGCTCGCGCAGTCGTTACGCAGCCTGCAGGCAAGCCTTGCCAAACACGGTCAGACATTGGTGCTCCGCCGTGGCGCAGCCGCGAAGGTCATCTCTGAACTGGCACAGGAGATTCAGGCATCGGCTGTGCACTGGATCGAAAGCGACATCGCAAATCAGGCCGCTGTCGAACGCGCCGTCAAAACGGCGCTTGAGGATATCGGCGTCACATCGCACGGTTTTCCAAGCGACCTGTTGGTGAAGCCCGCAAGTCTTCGCAACAAGGAAGGCCGGGGCCTGCGCGTGTTCACGCCATTCTGGAAACGCGTTCTGGCTTTGGCCGATCAGCCGCAGTCCCTGCCCGCACCGAAGACGCTGAAAGCCGGCCCGAAGGTCGCCAGCGATGAACTCGCTTCGTGGAAACTCGAGCCGACGCATCCCGATTGGGCCGCAGGGCTGCGTGAAACATGGACACCGGGAGAAGCTGCAGCACAGGCGCGGCTGAAGGATTTTCTCGACGATGACATTGCAGGCTATGCAACGCTGCGCGATCGCCCCGATCGCGATGGCACCTCTCGATTGTCGCCGCATTTGCGCTTCGGCGAAATCAGCCCGCGTCAGGTCTGGCACGCAGCCAATTTCGCCGCAGCGAGAAAACCTGCGATTGCGTCCGGCGTCGGAAAATTTCTGAGCGAACTTGGCTGGCGCGAATTCTCGCGGCATCTGTTGTTTGACCTTCCGCAACTGGCGGAAAAAAATCTCCAGCCGTCGTTCGATGCATTTCCCTGGCGCAAAGACGCGAAGGCGTTACGTGCCTGGCAACATGGACGGACCGGCTATCCCATCGTCGATGCCGGCATGCGTGAACTCTGGCACACTGGCATCATGCACAACCGCGTGCGCATGGTGGTGGCATCGTTCCTCGTCAAGCACCTGCTGATCGATTGGCGCGAGGGTGAGAAATGGTTCTGGGATACGCTGGTAGACGCCGACCCCGGCAGCAATCCCGCGAGCTGGCAGTGGGTGGCAGGCTCCGGCGCGGATGCAGCACCCTACTTCCGCGTCTTCAATCCGATCCTGCAAGGCGAGAAGTTCGATCCGGACGGTCTGTATGTTTCAAAGTGGGTGCCGGAGCTGGCGCAGCTTCCGGCGAAGCTGATCCATCAGCCGTGGGAAGCCACGCCGATGGAATTGACGGCAGCCGGTGTCAAGCTTGGCAAAACTTATCCGGAGCCTATCGTCGATCACAAAGCCGCGCGGGCGCGAGCTCTGGCGGCCTACGCCAAAACGCGTTCAGCTTAACTCACGCGCGCCGGGGCTGTGCTTTTGTTCACGAGCAAAACCGCCGCCGCGCAGATCACCATTCCGGCAATTGAAATCATATCCAGCCGCTCATCGAACAGTACATAGGCCATGATCGCCGTCACACCGGGCACGAGATAGAACAGGCTCGCCACTTGCGTCGCGGCCGAATGGCGGATCAGCCAGTACAGCAGCCCTATCGATCCGATCGAGAGCACGATGACCAGCCAGGCAAGGCCGAATACGAATTCATGATTCCAGACGATCACGCGCGTCTCGAACAGCCATGCGCCAGCAGCAAACAACAGACCTGCCGCGACGAACTGAATGAGATTTCCGGCGCGCCAGTCGATGTGGCTGCAATAGCGCTTCTGATAAAGCGTGCCGAGCGTAATGCTGACGAGCGCAACGCAGGTGGCCAACCAGCCCCAGCCGGCCTGCCCTGACAACGAACGGCTGTGCAAGACGATCAGCGTCCCCGCAAGACCCATCAACAGCCCGGTCCATTGCAGCGGTGTCACGCGCTCACCGAGCCAGCGGTTAGCCAGCGTGGATGTCAAAATCGGTTGCAGACCCGGGATCAGTGCAGACAATCCCGCCGGCACGGAATGAAAAATCGCAACCGCGGTTCCGCCAAGATAAAACCCATGAACGAGAAGCCCGGCAATCGCGCTGTGGAATACATCGGTCCGGTTCGGCCATTTGGGCCGGTAAATGGCAGCGATCGCGCCCATCAGCAGCACCGCAAACACCATACGCACTGCGAGATACGTCAGCGGCTCCGCGCCCGCCAGCACATACTTGGTCCCGACAAATCCGGTGCTCCACAGCAGGACGAAGACTGCCGGTGCTGCGCGTGCGGCAATCGATTCGAATGTAGGCCGGGGCGACGAAGGGTCCATTTGCGCAACTGCTTGCCCGATCCTATGGTGTCGGGCAATCATCAAATGCGCCGGGCTATGCGCTCAAAAACGCAGACCGAGATAACGCAGAGCACAAAGGGATTCAGTTTATGGACGTTCGCGCCGCCGTTGCCGTCGCCGCTGGCAAACCTCTCGAAATCACCACCGTGCAGCTGGAAGGACCGCGCGAGGGCGAAGTCATGATCGAGGTGAAGGCGACCGGCGTGTGTCACACCGATGAATTCACACTGTCGGGCGCCGATCCGGAAGGTCTCTTTCCCGCAATTCTGGGCCACGAAGGCGCGGGTGTTGTCGTTGACGTCGGCCGTGGCGTCACCAGCGTGAAGAAAGGCGATCACGTCATCCCGCTGTATACGCCGGAATGCCGCCAGTGCCCTTCGTGCCTGTCGCGCAAAACCAATCTCTGCACCGCGATCCGGGCAACGCAGGGACAAGGCCTGATGCCCGACGGCACATCCCGCTTCTCGCTCGGCGGCAAGCCGATCCACCACTACATGGGCACATCGACTTTCGCGAACTACACCGTGCTGCCGGAAATCGCGGTGGCGAAAATCCGTGAAGACGCCCCGTTCGACAAGGTCTGTTACATCGGCTGCGGCGTCACCACCGGCATCGGCGCTGTGATCAACACCGCCAAGGTCGAACAAGGTGCGAAGGCCATCGTGTTCGGCCTCGGCGGAATCGGATTGAACGTGCTGCAAGGTCTGCGGCTGGCCGGTGCCGACATGATCATCGGCGTTGATCTGAACAACGACCGCAAGGCATGGGGCGAGCGCTTCGGCATGACCCATTTCGTCAACCCGACGGACGTGGGCAAGGATCTCGTCGCGCACCTCGTCAACATGACGAAGACGAAGGAAGACCAGATCGGCGGCGCCGATTACACATTCGATTGCACCGGCAATGTCACCGTGATGCGTCAGGCGCTGGAAGCATGTCATCGCGGCTGGGGACAATCGATCGTCATCGGTGTCGCGCCTTCAGGCGCGGAAATCGCGACGCGTCCCTTCCAACTCGTGACCGGGCGCGTCTGGAAAGGCACGGCATTCGGCGGCGCGCGCGGCCGCACCGATGTGCCGAAGATCGTTGACTGGTATATGCAGGGAAAGATCCAGATCGATCCGATGATCACGCATGTGATGCCGTTGAACGACATCAACAAGGCCTTCGATCTGATGAAGCGCGGAGAGTCGATCCGGGGCGTGGTGACGTTCTAACCCGAAGGCACAAACGCCGCGCAGGCTAGAAGAACTCTTCCGGACACGGATCAACGATCTTCCACAGGTCCGCGCCGTTCTTGATTTTCTTCATTTCGTTGGTGAGGCCGCCGTTGCGGCTGATCCATGCCTTCACCGGCTGCGGATAGTAGGACATCAGGTCCGATGTCCCCTCGTTGCTCGTCACCTTGATGCCGAAGGTGAACGCCTTGTCGTAATAAGCCAGATGAAAGCCGAGGCTGGCGCGCGGTGTGACGCAAATCTTGTTCATCGGCACGATGCCGAACACCATCGTGCAGGCCGAGTTGCAGATGCCGTCGATGATGACGCGCTCGCCACGCGCGCGAATGCGCTGGTACTTCGCTTTGTACTCTTCGACATAGCCGCCGTGGTCGCGGGTGATGCGCAGATCGGCGCGCGCCGGCATGGTGGCCAGCAGCGACAGGACGACAGACGCTAAAACGGCAACTCGCATGCAAGCCCGGAAAGGATGAGATCTGCGAAGAACACTGACGGCGTGAATACGCCTGATCAACACCAAGACTCTGGCGGGACTGTGTTTGAAAATCGTTAAGCATGACGAACGCCATGCCAACAACGTCAGGGGCGCTGGATAAGCCTATGAATTATATTGATAATTCATAGAAACCCTCTGATGCGAGGAATTAGCTTCCTATAAGCGAAGGGAGCGGATCGCCAACCGGCAATCCGCTCCCTCGCCTGTCCCAAAACGCCGTCCGAAAACCTATTTCTTCGGACGAACTGCGTCGGCGGTGCCTTGAATGAACGCCGTGATTTTCACGACGTCGTCTTCGCTCAGCTTGCCCGTGAAGTCCGGCATGCCCTTGTCAACATGAGGTCCCTTGAAGACGAAGTTCTTGAGGTTCGCGATCGTCTCGGGACTGACATAGCCGAGGTTTCGGACGTTGCCGCCCTTGTCCACGCCGGGCACGCCGTGGCAGGTCGCGCAGCTGCTGACATAGAGCAGTGTCCCCGGCCCGACATCGGCCGGATTGTACTTCACGCCAGCGACGAGATTTTCCATCTGGTACTTGGTCATCTCAGGGAGCGGTGCCTTGCCGCCCACCGCGAAGGTGTAGACCCTGCCGGGATTGTCCTGATCAGTCACGCGTTGCGTGATTCCGAACACGCCACCCCAGCCGACCGCAATGGATACATACTGCTTGCCGTCGAGCATGTAGGTCGAGGCCGCCGCCACAACGCCGCTGCCTGTGGGGCTGTCCCAGAGCTTCTCGCCTGTCGTTGCGTTGTAGGCGATGAAGCGCCCGTCGGCCGTCCCCTGAAACACAAGGTTGCCAGCGGTGGTCAATGTTCCGCCGTTCCATGGCGCAACATATTCCTGCTTCCAGGCTTCCTTCTGTTTCACCGGATCCCACGCGATGAGCCGCCCGAATGCAGGGTTCTTCGGGGGCGTGGCGTTCAGCGCATAGCCGGTGTTCCAACCGGTGTTCCCGCCGAACTCGCCGGGCTTGTTGGCATTCTGCTTCCAATCCTTTTGCGGGGTCAGATTCAGCGGAACGCCCTGTGCCGGCAGGTAGACAAGACCGGTCATCGGATTGAACGACATCGGATGCCAGTTGTGTGCACCGAACGGACCTGGAATCGAGTCGTACCCCTTTTCCGGGTCGCGCGCCGCGGCAACCTCAATCGGACGTCCGTTGGCGTCATAGCCCGTCGCCCAGTTCACATCGACGAAGTTCTTCGCCGAGATGAATTTGCCGTTGGTGCGATCGATGACGAAGAAGAAGCCGTTCTTCGGCGCGTGAAGGATGACCTTCCTCGGCGCTCCGTCGATATTGATATCAGCCAGGATCATCGGCTGGGTCGAGGTATAGTCCCAGTGATCGCCGGGCGTTTCCTGATAATGCCAAACGTATTTCCCCGTATCGGCATTCAGCGCGACGATGGACGCAAGATAGAGATTGTCGCCGCCCGCAGGACTGCGCAAAAAGCGATTCCAGGGCGATCCGTTGCCGGTGCCGATATAGACAAGATTCAAATCCGGATCGAAAGTGATGCTGTCCCAGGCATTTCCGCCGCCGCCATTGACCCAGTATTTCCCGGCTGGATCCCAGGTCTTCGCCGCCTTCTCCATCGATTCATCTTCGTATGGTTTCGACGGATCGCCGGGGACGATGAACCAGCGCCATGCCTGATTGCCGGTTTCGGCATCGTATGCAGTGACATAGCCGCGGGCGCCATATTCAGCACCACCGTTGCCGATCACGACCTTGCCGTTCACGACACGCGGGGCGCCCGTGATCGTGTAGGAATGCTCCTTGTCGAGCAGCGTGTCTTTCTCCCAGACCTTCTTGCCGGTCACCGCATCGAGAGCGATCAATCGACCGTCATAGGCGCCGACGAAAATCTTGCCTTTATAAAGCGCGACGCCGCGGTTCACGACGTCGCAGCAGCCCTTGTAGCCGATAGAGCGCGGCACCTCCGGATCGAAAGTCCAGATCTTCTTGCCGGTGCGCACGTCGATCGCATGCACAACACTCCACGACGCAGAGACATACATGATGCCATCGACGACAATTGGTGTCGCTTCGACACCGCGCGACGATTCCAGATTGTAAGACCAGACCAGACCAAGATCTTTGACGTTGTCGGTGTTGATCTCTTTCAGCTTGCTGAAACGCGTCTCACCGTAATCGAGGCCGACCGTCGGCCAATCGGTCGATGTCGCAGCATTGGTCTTGATGGCATTCTGATCGACCGCCGATGTGACAGCCTTGATATGTTCGGGCGAACCCTTTGCTGGCGATTGTGCGGAAGCTGCGGAGAAGCTGGCGAGCGCAGCGATGGTTGACGCGACCAACAAAAAACCCAGCGGTGAGCGCTGGGTTGCGGCATTTGTCGAAAATTGTCGGCGAGCAAACGGGCTAGCAAGACGTGTCATGCATTCCTCCCACGGCCTCTCACGGGCCTAGATGAATGT
>Ga0315336_1002952_pt1 | contig 24118 bp, 21 predicted proteins | sample ASW5metaG_FD_204512 | JGI IMG/M metagenome (GOLD analysis project Ga0315336, IMG submission 204512) | Ammonia-oxidizing marine archaeal communities from Monterey Bay, California, United States - ASW #5 | ecosystem: Environmental > Aquatic > Marine > Intertidal zone | place: USA: California... | reverse complement strand
GCCCATGGAATTACAAGGAAACCAATCATGGCTGGAATTACCGTGAGTGCCGGCGCGAGTGTAAATAAACCTTTGTCAGCACCCTTTGGCATAAAGTCTTCTTTGACAAACAATTTCAGGCCATCTGCGATGGGTTGCAACAAACCGAACTTGCCAACTCGATTGGGACCAATTCTATCTTGAACCCATGCGCACACTTTTCGTTCAAGCAAAATGAAGTATGCTGCTGCGCCAAGAGCGAGGTGCAGAATGACCAGAATCACTACGACAGAAGTAAGGAGTTGCGGTGTGATAAATGTCGGGACCCAGTCAGGCATAGAGGGTTGGAATTATACCTCGGTAGCACTCGCAAAGGGGACATCCAATAAATTATCGCTCGGCGATAATTTATTGGATGTCCCCGCATTTCAGTTGCTCGGGTTTTATTGAACTCGCAAAATAATCTTGCAACGCAGCGACGTGCCATGTTCCACCGCGAAGCGCTTCAATAGCAGCGACCGCAGCGCGTGCGCCGGTAATTGTTGTCACCATTGGAATTCTTGCCCCGACAGCCATCGCTCGAATTTGACCTTCATCCGTTTGTGCGCCCGTTCGCGTTGGCGTATTGATAATAAGATCAATATCGCCGTTGGCAATTTTGTCGAGAATATTTGGTCTTGCCCCTTCAGAAATTTTTCGGATCAGTTCGGTGTCAACACTATGGGAAGCGAGTAACTCTCTGGTGCCCTGCGTTGTAAAGACCGTAAATCCCATCGAAACCAATGAACGTGCCACTTCTACGGCGTGGACCTTATCGCTTTCCCGAATGGAAAGAAAAACCTGCCCTGAAGTTGGTAACGCTCTGCTTACCGACATCTTCGCTTTTGCGAGGGCAACGGGCAAGGACCGATCCATACCCATCACCTCTCCCGTAGATCGCATTTCTGGACCAAGTACAACATCAACCCCAGGAAATTTCTCAAACGGGAACGCCGGTTCTTTCACAGCAAAGAAACCGGTGTCTGGTATCTCATTCACGTTTAGTTCTGTAAGTGAACTCCCCATCATCACTTTAGCTGCAATTCGTGACCATGGGCACCCTTTTGCTTTTGCGACAAATGGAACGGTACGAGATGCACGCGGATTCACTTCAATCACAAATATCGTTTCATCTTTTACGGCGAACTGAACATTCATAAGCCCGCGAACTTTTAAACGCTCGGCCATCGCACACGCTTGTCTTCGTAGTTCGTTCACAATTGATTTAGGTAAAGAATACGGCGGCAAGACACAGCTGCTGTCACCACTGTGTATGCCAGCTTGTTCGATGTGCTCCATCACGCCGCAAACAATCGCTTGAGGTGGGTCATCCGACAAGTTCAATTGTTTTGCAGCCGTTTCTTCGTGAGGCGTAAAATCCGCAACAACATCAATGTCAATTTCAATGGCTTCAGAAAGGAATCGGTCAATAAGAACGGGAGCGTGCTCAAGTTCGGAAACATCAACTGCGGATTGCATGTAATACCGAAGTGCTGATTCATCACTGCAAATTTCCATACCTCTTCCACCAAGGACGTAACTTGGGCGAACGAGTACTGGGTAACCTATTCGTTCTGCAGTTTCCACCGCTTCTTCTAAGGAGTATGCTATCCCGTTTTCTGGTTGACGTAACTCGAGTTCATCGAGCATTGCCTTAAATCGATCTCGATCCTCTGCTAAGTCAATTGCTTCTAAGCCCGTGCCAATAATCGGAACACCCGCCGCCGCGAGACCATGCGCCAAATTCAAAGGCGTTTGGCCGCCAAATTGCACAATAACACCCGCTACATTCCCCTCACGATTTTCTACGTCTGCGCCACCTCCATTGAGGCGCTCTAATATATTGAGCGTGTCCTCAAGAGTAAGGGGTTCAAAGAAAAGTAAATCGCTCGTGTCAAAATCTGTGCTAACGGTTTCGGGATTTGAATTCACCATCACCGATTCAAATCCCAATTCCTTCGCCGCAAAAGAGGCTTGGCAACAGCAGTAGTCAAACTCAATCCCTTGACCAATTCTATTAGGACCACCGCCCAAAATGACGATTTTCTTGACATCACTCATTCGTACTTCATCATCAACCCACTCGCCTTTCCCGATGACTCGAATTGGTTTTTCGTATGTTGAGTAATAATATGGCGTTGCTGCTTCAAACTCAGCAGCGCATGTATCGACAAGTTTATAGACTGGCTCGATACCTAATTGCTTCCGAAATTCCCTCACTTGCAAAATGGATTTGGTTGAAACAACACCTTTATACAGATAAGCGAGTTGCGGATCTGAATACCCCAACTCTTTTGCACGTTGCATTGTTTCACGCGACATTTCCTCAAGTGAACCAAGTTCAAGTAACTCGTTTTCAAATTCAACAAGTTGCGAGAATTGGTCAAGGAACCATGGGTCTATTTGCGTGAGTTCCTGTACTCGCTCAAGTGACCAATCCAATTTAAGAGCGTAGCGAACGTAATACATTCGACCTTGGCTTGGCACAGAAAGTTTACGAATCATGGTGTCATCATCAACGGGCCACTGCGCTTCAGCATCCCCGCGCGATGCTCTGAGCCATTCGTCATTTTTATCGAGTCCAAAGCCAAACCGCTTCACTTCCATGGAACGTATTGCTTTTTGAAAACTTTCTTTGAATGTTCTACCGATACTCATCGCTTCGCCGACAGATTTCATTTGTGTCGTTAGAGTTTCATCTGCCTCTGGGAATTTTTCAAATGTCCACCTTGGCATTTTTGTCACAACATAATCAATTGATGGTTCAAAACATGCAGAGGTTGTTTGTGTAATATCATTTCGCAACTCGTCAAGCGTGTAGCCAACAGCAAGCCTTGCTGCGATACTTGCAATTGGAAAACCGGTTGCTTTTGAAGCAAGGGCTGAACTGCGAGAAACTCGCGGGTTCATTTCAATAACAATTTGTTGTCCGTTCGCTGGGTTTACAGCAAATTGCACATTGGAACCACCGGTATCTACACCAACTTCTCGCATGATGGCGAGCGCTCCATCACGCATTCGTTGATATTCTTTGTCCGTCAGTGTAAGAATTGGTGCCACTGTAATAGAGTCGCCTGTGTGGACGCCCATGGGATCTATGTTTTCAATGCCACAAACGACTACACAGTTGTCATTCTTATCACGAACCACTTCGAGTTCATATTCTTTCCAACCCAACAGTGATTCGTCAATCAAAACTTGATTAATTCGAGAAGCTTCAAGTCCCCTGCGGACAATATCAACAAACTCTTCGCGGTTGTATGCGATACCGCCTCCTGTACCGCCAAGAGTAAATGCGGGCCGAATAATTGCCGGCAAACCAATCACTTCTAAAAACTCGTCCGCTTCATGCAACGTAGAAACAGTTTTGCTTTTGGCTTGTTCCAAACCAGCGCGGGTCACCACTTGCCGAAATTCTTCGCGGTCTTCTGCTCGAAAAATAATTTCTCTTGTTGCGCCAATCATTTCCACGCCAAACTCATCAAGAATGCCAAGTTCATCCAGTTCACATGCACAATTCAACGCGGTTTGTCCCCCAATTGTGGGAAGAAGCGCATCAATGGGGAAACCGGCGTCTCGTTCTCGTTGAAGCACCCTTCGGACAGACTCGGGCGTAATTGGTTCAATATATGTTCGATCCGAGAATTCAGGATCTGTCATAATCGTTGCTGGGTTGCTATTCACCAATACAACTCGAAAGCCCTCTGCGAGGAGGGCTTTGCATGCTTGAGTACCTGAATAATCGAATTCACAACCCTGGCCAATGACGATAGGTCCAGAGCCGAGGATTAGAATCGAATGAATATCATCTCTTCGAGGCATAGTGGCTTAGGGTGTCTGCACGTGCAAACTTGTGGCAGGATATCGGTGATTGGCTCTCTCGGCTAGCATACAAGGAACGAAATGTTCATCTTTGCTCTTTCAATTTTCATAACTTGCCTAGGAATCGCTTTGATTCAACGATTCGCACTGCCCTTGCTGGCAAAATGTGTGATGGGTGATGGACCCAGTGCCCTGCTATGGCTCTTCAATAAGGTCTATGTCCGTTGGGTGCACCACGTGAAAATCGAGGGTTATGACATCATTCCACAATCCCTCCATCCGGGAAAACTGATTGTTGTCTGCAACCACCAAAGCCCCATCGACCCCTTGCTTGTTCAATCTGCGTGTCGATTCAAAATACGATGGCTCATGGCACGGGAGTACATGCTTCCCTCACTTGATTTCGTTTGGAAGCACTCAGATGTGATTCCAGTCGCCCGAGATGGTCAAGATACTGCCGGATTACGTGTCGCGCTAAGGCACCTGAAGCACAATGGAGTCATCGGAATCTTTCCAGAAGCGGGAATCAAGCAGCCAAGAGAGGCTATCCACCCCTTCGAAGAGGGTGTTGGTGCAATGATCTCGCGTACGAAAGCAAGGGTCCTACTCGTGATCGTCGACGGCACACCCATTAATGATGAGATGAGTGACGCCATTATTGAGCGATCGCATTCCACAGTCAGGTTCCTTGAACTCATCGAATATCCCGAGAGTGCAACGAAATCTGAAATAACATCGGACCTTAGAAGTCGATTATCCCAAGCAACCGGTTGGTCGTTGGTAAACTAACGCTGTGATTACGCGAATAAGAGGCAAACTAGTTGAATTGACTGAACGATCTGCATTGATTCACGTCGAGGCAGTAACGTACGAACTTCTTGTTCCGGCTGCTGATGTGCCAACGCTCGTAAGCAAGATTGGCATGCCAGTAGAATTTTATACGTTGCATTATTTTGAAGGACAATCCCAAGGGAGTTCTTTTATTCCAAGACTCATCGGATTCTCCTGCGAGCAAGACAGGGCTTTCTTTGAGTTATTCACAACAGTGAAAGGGATTGGAAATCGAAAAGCCCTGCGGGCCTTGGTGCGACCATTCATGGAAACCGCTTCTGCAATTGCGAATCGAGATTCAACTGCATTAACGAGCATGCCAGAAATTGGGAAGCGCTCTGCAGAAACGATTATTGCGGAACTTCATGGAAAGGTCGATGTCTTTGTCTTAGAGGAAGTTGCGTCGATCATTGAATCGACGATGCCCGCGTACTGCGAAGATGCCATCACGATGCTCGTGCAACTTGGCGAATCAAAACGAGATGCAAAACAACTTGTCCAAAGAGCGTATGAAATTGACCCTGAAATTACTTCGGCTGATCAACTTGTCCAAACTTCGTTTCAATTGAAAGGAACTCCATGAGAAACGCAATGATTATGGCGGGTGGCAGTGGCACGAGACTTTGGCCGATGAGCCGAGGTAAAACGCCAAAACAATTGATTGGTCTATTCTCTGGAAAATCGTTGCTCGAGATTGCTTCGGAGCGTCTTGATGGGATTGTTGAACCAAGTGGACGATGGATTTGCGCAGGTCAACAGCACGCAGATTTGATTTGCGAGAAGTTGCAACTACCGCCTTCTCAAATGTTAGGTGAACCCGAAGGTCGCGACACATTGAACGCTGTTGGATTCACTGCAACGGTTCTGTATAAACTTGACCCCGATGCAGTGTTTGCTGTTCTTACGGCCGACCATATTATTCGTCCACAAGAAGTATTTGCAAAGTGCCTAGACGTTGGGTTTTCGCTTGTTGAAAATGACCCTGCAAAGTTTGTTACGTTTGGAATTACGCCAAAGTATCCTGCTACTGGGTATGGGTATGTTGAACTTGGAGACGCAATCGGTGAACATGCTAATGCATGTAAACGCTTTGTTGAAAAGCCAGATAAAAAAACTGCTGAAAAATATATTGCCTCTGGAAATTTCGCCTGGAATAGCGGCATGTTTATTTTTCATGCTGGCACGTTCCTCGATGCATTACAAAGAATGCAACCAGAATCCGCAGAGGGATTGCGGCAGATTGGGCAGGCATGGGGAACTGACAATGAGCGGCCAGTCATTGATGAAATCTATCCAACCCTACCGAAGATTAGCGTCGATTATGGAATCATGGAACCCGCTTCAAATGATGATTCCATTTCAATTGTGACTGTACCCATGCAAGTGGAATGGCTCGATGTAGGGTCATGGCCAAGTTACGGCGAGACGCTTGAGGGTGATGACAATGGAAATCGAAGTGATGCGAACGCTTTGAATTTTGATTCTTCGAACGTGCTAAGTGTTTCCGCTGACCCAACACACACCATCGCAACAATCGGTTGCAAGGATATCGTCATTGTGCACACGAACGATGTCACGTTAGTCTTCCCAGCATCCGAGGCGCAACGCGTGAAGGAAATGCATGGGCTCGTTGACCCATCGCTCCAATGAGATACCTCGCTGTAGATCTCGGTGATCGCCGAACGGGGCTCGCCATTGGCGACGATGAGTTAAAGATGGCACAGCCAGTTTGCGTACTCGAAATCTCCATGGGACCGAGGCTTATCGAAAAAATTTTGACATCGCTTAGCGATCAAGATGCGCAGGCGCTTGTAATGGGATTGCCTTTGAATATGGATGATTCCGCTAGCGGACGAGTAGACATCACAAATACATTTGTTGATCAACTTCGCCAAAAAACAGATGTGCCGATTTACTTCCAAGATGAACGGCTCACGAGCGTTGCCGCAGAAGAACATCTTTCCCAATCGGGTAAAACCCACAAACAGAAAAAAAAGTTGCGTGACGCGCTCGCCGCTGCAGAAATACTCAACGATTTCTTAGCAACCTTACCCTAGTGTCCATTATTTATTCATGACAAAGATGTGGGTGACTCCGCCCAGATTTACTTCCGGGAGTGTTTCAGAGGCGACAATAAGCCAAGATGAGCAGAGCTTTGCAAACGCCTCCGGGAAACCATTCAAATCATTCCCGTCACTGATACAGCAATCAATAGTCACCTCGTCTGTTAATCCATCGTGAACGTGGTGTACTTGTTCATCAGGAATGCCAGAGTGGGCAGAGAGTGCTGTTTGTATGGAATCCGTTTCAGCGGCTTCCCCAAAAAACCAGAGTTGGGTCTTTCCCCATGGGAACATTCGTAAATCGGGATCGAACATCAGTCGAGCGTAGAAATCATCAAGAGTATTCACTTCGCTCAGGGCGAGATGAAACTCGCCTTTCGTCGACACACATTGCGAAGCTTGTCGCATGAGTTCCTTTGAAACCTCATCAAGATGTGAATCTTTGCACTTGGATTGAATGACTCGAGTTGTCATTTATTTTTGAACCGAGTAACAAAAACAAACGCCGCGAAACTGGCACCGAGTAGTAGTGCTCCATTGGCTTGGTGTGCTGTTGTCACAAGGACTTCATACAGGGGGGGTGTTTCGCCCTCACTAACAAAAATTACAACAAGTGCTCCGCACCCAAGAAGGATTTGGAGAAGTACAAGCGAGTGCAAGACGATACCCAATTTTTTGAGCACTGCATTGCCTCGATGCATACATCGAATCCCAAGAATAATTGCGAAAACGAGGACAAGAAATGCGACGGCTATATGCGTGTACATGATATGCGTGGCTTTAGGGGCAAGTGCTTCATCACCCAACATGTGCCGATAGACCGCACCTAATATTAATTGCAGGAGCATTGCAACACATAAAAATATTGCCCAGCGTGTGTCGCCCTTATTTGTCACACAATTCGCGAATTTCCAATTTGCAGTAAACATTACGGTAAGACAAATTAAACTAGCAAAAATGAATTGTCCAACAACTCCATGCACTGCACCGAACCAGAGATTTACTTCAGTCACTCGTAGCCCACCGAGCAATCCTTGCAAACAAACAAGAAGAAAAATGCCAAGCGCAAGTCCCCGCACTCCTCCACTCTTGTTCCACCTCCATACGCAAACAACCATAATCAAAGAAGTCAGCCCAACAAACATGCCCGTAAGTCGATGAGCATGTTCAAAAAAGACGCCCTCGTTGCCCGGTGACACCATTTCAGTGAGCGGATACAACAACATGTTGTGCCCATAACTGTTGGGCCAGTCGGGAACCGCGAGCCCTGCTTCCATACCGGTCACAAGTCCACCAGTAATCAGCATGAGAAAGACGAGGGTTGATGCGACTGCAAAAAAACCAAATTCCCAGTCGAGTTCACATGTGCAATTTTTAAAACGACCGTGAAACGTCGCGCCAAGTATTCCCGACGCAATGGAAATAACAAACAAGCCTAGGACCCAAAATAGACCCGCTGAAATCATTTCGGCTGGAGCCTTGCCCCCAACAATACTCCCAACAAGGAGCAAATTCAATAACGCGGAGACAAATCCAATCCAAGCACCTTCTTTTAAAGTTTTGCCATGCCTCGCCGCAAGGGGAAGGCAAAGTGCACCCAATACGAAGAGAATTTCTCCGCCGATTTTTCCTGAGAATAGGAGGGCGATGTAGGAAAAAATCCACATCGCAGTCGTGGCACCAAGTCCGAGAGTGAGTATTCGGGCACCAATTTGTTTTTGTTCAGACCGCATAGTGAAGTCGGTATAATAGTGGGCTTCGATGGATAGCACGACCACCCCAACCCAAACAGTGTTACTTGACGAAGGGTCTCCCCGATTAATGAGCCTATATGGTGAGTTATCGAAGATTCGCCTCAGTCTGATGGTTGTCATCACAACTGGGACGGGTTTCATCATGGCAAGCCCACTTGGTATCGATTGGATGATGTTGCTGTGGACACTTATTGGAACAACTGCATGTGCTGGCTCTGCAGCCGCTCTCAATCAACTCGCAGAGGGCTCAAGGGACAAACTCATGTTGCGGACTGTGAATCGACCACTTCCTGCGGGCAACATTTCAAAAGCACACGCTTTTATTTTTGGAGTTGTCCTCACCTACGTTGGTGTTGCGGTTCTAAGTTTTGGCGCGAGCATCGAAGCGGCTGGAATTGCGCTGCTTACAATTCTGATTTACGTTTTTATCTATACCCCGCTAAAACCGAGGACTTCATTTAATACATTTGTAGGAGCAATTGTTGGTGGATTACCACCCTTAATTGGGTGGGTCGCAGCAAGTGACTCAATAGGCAGCGGGGGATGGATTCTTGCTGGAATTTTATTCATCTGGCAAATCCCACACTTCCTCGCACTCGCGTGGATGTACCGCGAAGATTATGAACGGGGCGGATTTGTTATGCTCCCCGCATTGGATGCCACTGGTGAACTCACCGCACGTGTGAGTGTTATGTCGAGTTTATGCCTTATCCCACTCGCCTTGTTCATGACGCTTGTTGGGACCACGGGCTTATTATTCGCAATCGCGGGAACGATTCTTGGTGGTTTTCTCACGATGAAGAGTATTCAGTTTTGGCGAAAACGAGATGACGCAACAGCAAGGCGTTTATTTTTCACAAGCATTATTTATCTACCCCTACTTCTGCTCTTTATGATCTTGAGCAGGCAAACGGTCGTGTGGATTCAGGTTTCGCCAAATGTCTGATCCCAATGTTCGATTAACTCTTAAGGGCGGAGGATGGGTGCTTGTGCTCATGGCACTTGTCATCATTGGAATTGTGGGTTGGGCGGTTGCGCCAGCTGTGCTCCGCCTTGCATATCCAGCCCCCGGTGATGGCGAGAGTGTTGAATCCTACGGGTTTGATTTGTCGAATTTACAACTCGAAGAAGACACGCTCATTCCCGCGATGCAACACCGTGACATGTCCCCCGTTTTAACAAATCCAGCGATGTATACAGTCGAAGAACTCGCAATCGTGAACAATACAAAACGAAATCCATTTCTTGTCGAAAGCGATCTTGTTGTTGGGATTGTCCTTGGTGGCGAAACGCGAGCCTACCCAATACACATCCTCAACCTTCACGAAGTCATTAATGACACCATCGGTGGTGTACCAGTTGTCATATATTGGAATTGGCCAAGCGGACATGTTGCCGTATTTGAGAGAAATATTGGTAGCAGAGAAATTCAATTCGGATTAAGTGGTCTTTCTGGGAATGGGAGCATGTTGTTGTACGAGAAACTAGACACGATTGGTGGTGAACAATTGTTCTCTGCAATGCTTGGTCAATCGGTCACTGGAAATGAACTCCATTTCAAGCCCATTGCACATGAGGTGACCAGTTGGAAATCATGGTTTAACCGCCACCCAGATACAGAATCAATTGCTCCAGATGCGGGATTCAAGAAAAGGTACCGCAAGGGTGATCCGCGGACCTATTTTCTCAATGACACGATCTATTTTCCAGTGCAACCGATGCCTGAAGATTCCATCAATCCCAAAGCTCCAATCATCGCCCTCCAAACAAAATCTGGCTACGAAGTGTTTTCTATTCAATCACTCTATGACGAATCTCAAGATGGAAAAATCGCACTCCAAATCGATGGTCAACTCGTTACATTTATAGTGAATGCCCCACCTCTCTTCGCAGTCGCTCAAGATGAACTTGGCAACACCTTGCCAAGTGAGCGTGCGCTTTGGTTTACGTGGTTCGCGAATCATCCCGATGCAATCATCAATGACCCCGCGAGTCATTAATGTTTCAACTTATCCATCGCTTCGGTGACCATCGGGGTATCACCCTTAATGATGGTCGGTTGGTATTCCATCGTATCAGTCAGCGCTAGCGCGATAAAGAGAACTACGAATAAAATTGAACCAACAAAAATGAAGCCAATAAATGCACGGTCCCAACGAAGGTGCATAAAGTAGAGCCCCACGATAGTTGCTTTTACTGTCGCAACGAAGAGTGCCATAATAATGCCCATCTCTGCGATATTGATTTCTGAAAAGTCATAGCGAGAAACCCAGACCGTTACTGCGGTAAGGAAAAGTAAAATCGCACAAATAAACACGTTAAATTTGATAGATACTTCGTGCCCAATGTGATCTTCATGATGCTGTTCTGCGTTTGACATAGGTAGTCTCTTTTTATTCTCCTGGGTGTTTCACATCATCTCGCCAATGGTACCCCTGTTCATTTGGATCCCATTCTAAAACACTGTAATCATAACAATCGCCAACCGTTGGTTGCTCCGCAAAGTTATCCCACGGTGGTGGTGACGTGCATTGCCATTCCAGACTACGACCGCCCCATGGGTTCGCTGGTGCTTTTCGTCCAAAGAAAATGGAGTGGAGCAAATAGATTGCGCAAAGCACAAAACCTACTGCCATCACTGTGGCGCCGATCGTCGAAATCACGTGGTAAATTTGGAACTCAGGCATTTCGATATAAGTGGCATACCGCCTTGGCATTCCTTTTGAGCCCAACATGAATTGCGTGAAGAACGTCATATTGAATCCAACAAAGACGAGTATCGCGGAAATCCGCCCTGCATTTTCGTTATACATCTTGCCAATCATCTTAGGCCACCAGTGATGGATGCCACCAAGGAATCCGATTAACGCTGAGCCCATCATCACGTAATGAAAGTGGGCGACAACGAAGTATGAATCATGAAGATGAACGGCTGTTGCAAGTGTCGCGTGGTACAAACCAGTCAAACCACCAATGGTAAAGATAAAGATAAATGCCAAGCCATAAATCATCGGGGCGTTCAAGCTAATTGAGCCTTTGTACAAGGTGGCAAGCCAGTTAAAGACCTTCACCGCAGATGGGATAGAAACACTGAATGTAATCAATGAGAAAATCACATTCATTAAGTCCGATTGACCTGAGGTAAACATATGGTGACCCCAGACAAGGAAACCAAACATAGCAATTGCGATTGAACTGTACGCAATAAATTTGTAACCGAAGATGTGGCGATGAGAATGCACTGAAATCAATTCACTGACAACGCCCATTGCAGGAAGAATCATAATGTAGACAGCGGGGTGAGAATAGAACCAGAAAAAGTGCTGGTAAAGCACTGGATCACCGCCCATCGCGGGGTCGAAAATGCCAATCCCAACTGTACGCTCCACAATCAGAAGAAGCAATGTGATGCCAATAACTGGCGTCGCTAGCACTTGGATAATTGCAGTTGCGTACGTCGCCCATAAGAAAAGTGGCATCTTAAACCACGTCATTCCTGGAGGTCTGAGACGGTGAATCGTGACAATAAAGTTCATCCCTGTAAAGATGGAACTAAAGCCAAGAATAAATGCACCAATAAGAACAGGGATAATCCCCGTCATACCTGTAGTCGTATCAAGACTGTAAGGCGTATAGAACGTCCAGCCTGTATCCACTCCGCCCGCTAAGGCTACTAAAAAGAAAACAAGGCCAAAGACCCAGAGCCACCAACTGAACAAGTTAAGTTTTGGAAATGCAACATCTTTTGCGCCAAGCATAATTGGGAGAACAAAGTTGCCAAGTGCTGCGGGAACTGCTGGAATAATCACGAGAAAAACCATAATCGCTCCGTGAGCAGTAAAGACCTGGTTGTATTGATCTTGCGTAAGAATTGTTCCGTCTGGCGTGAGGAGTTGAAAGCGAATCAACATCGCAAAAATCCCACCCAATAAAAATGCGGCGAGAACGCAAATCAGATACATCATCCCGATGCGTTTATGATCGAGCGTGAACAACCACGACCAAATGCCTTTGGTATGATTAAGGTAGTTATCCGTCACTTCTGGTGTAGATTGGGGGGTTGTTAAAATAGCCATCGTTAATTCCTTGGGGTCCCGTCTGGGTTCACCGTAATATTCCCCGCTTCGTCTGTGACTTCATTAAGGTGTTTAAACATCTCGATGATGGCGGTGATTTGTTTCTCTTTCAGTTGCCCTTGGAAAGACGGCATCGAACCGAGATATCCCTGCACAATATGCCCTTGAGGATCCACTAGAGAGGTTCGAATGTAATTTTCAGGTTGTACATACTCTGTGTTTTCACCGAGTAAATCTAAAAGTATTTCACCGGAAGTGAATTTCACATCGCCACCCTTCACTCGATCCCACAACCCCTTAAAGGAGGGGCCAATGCGTATTGTGCCATCAAGTGAGTGGCAAGATTTACAGCGGTTGTACAGCCTATTGATTGCGTATGCTGGTAATTGCCCAACTGACATGTCTTCGTATTCACTTGCAAGTTTAACCATCGCCGGCTCAAACTTTTCCTCGGGAACAACGTGTACTGTGGCAAACATTTTCGAATGATCCATTCCGCAATACTCGGCGCAATTCAAGTTGTAATCACCAACCGCAGTCGCTTCGAACCAAAGAGAAGTGTATCGACCAGGCACAACATCCATTTTGACGCGGAAGTCGGGAATCCAAAGACTATGTAACACATCGTTTGAAGCCATTAATAATCGAACCGGCTTTCCAACTGGAACTGTCAACTCTCCAACTTCTGTTACACCATATTTTGGATGGTTGAAGATCCACTGCCACCGTTCCGCCGTCACTTGGACTTCATAGGACCCTTCGGGTGCTTCTCGTAAATTCAGATATCCTCGCATCCCTACAACAAAAATGATTACGACAAGAATCATTGGAAGAATCGTCCACGTAACTTCAATAGGAGTGTTGTGTGTTGGACCTTGCGCGACAACGTCGTGCCCCTTGCGACGATACTTAATCATAAAGTACACCAACAATGCAGTAATGCTAAAGAAGAAGAAGTAGCAAATCCACGTGATAACATCAAACGTAAAATCCACACTCTGAGCAACTGTTGATGCCTGCTTGGGCAACCAGAAGTTCGCTTGTTTACCAGGCGTTGCGAGTAAGGTTGAGAGTATCGAGAACATCATGAAACTGATCCATCCTTATGCGTCTTCGTTGCTCGCAGTTTTTCTGGGGTTGTCCAACTGAGGACCGCAAGTCCGCCACCGAGAACTACGAGCATGAGCACCGCGCCTGTTCGCATGAGTTTCCAAGCACTCGGAGTGTAACTGTTGCGATCAGGGTCATACTTAAAACAATTAAACAAGAGCAATTTGTCGAGGGTTGTACCAATTCTACCTTCGGACGCTTCAATCAATGCAAAACGAAGGTCCTGACCCCTAAATTGAACATCATTCATGTACTTTGAAATGCGACCATCTGGGGTAATAAACATGATGCTCGCTGTGTGATGAAACTCGCCTGTTTGTTCGTCCAACACGTAGCCAAAACCGAGCGACTCAGCCAATTTCGTAATGTTTTCCTGCTCACCGGTAAGGAAGTGCCAACCTTCTTCGGAACCTTCCCTGTTGTAATGCCCGAGATAGCCTTCCTTATTTTTTTTCGCAAGAGGCGCTTTTTCATCTGGGTTAATACTCAGTGTCACGACATCAAATTCATCGCCGATGGTCCATTCCATTTCTTCCATGCCAGAAACAAGTCCGTTTAAGGTCAGGCTGCAAAGCATCGGGCATTTGTAATAGTTCAAAGTAACGATGACAGGCTTCTCGCCATCAAAGTATTGACCGAACACAATGTCATATCCGTTTTCATCAACGAATGTGAGGTCCAGTGGCAATTGAGCATCAAGGTGTTCTGTGATTCCAACGCCTTCAAGTTCTGCTAGTTTTTCATCTGCAAAAATTGGACCCGCAAAGAGACTCTCGCCCATTGAACAACACGCAATGATTGCGATTGTTGTTTTCAAAATTGGAGTGCTACGAGTCATTGCTTTTTGTGGTTCCCCGCAACAATATCCATTGCTTGATCAATTGGGATAACAAGTCGATTGATTGATTTGTTTTCGTTTTCGTTGTACTCGCTTACCCAGTGAACCGATTCTTCGAGAACAGCCTGTTGCGATGCAATAACCATATCTCGTTGTTCATACCGAATGTTAATGTTTTTATCAAGTGCTTCTGAAGTTTCCGCTCGATAGAAAATGCCACACGCTAAGGCGACTGTCGCAATCATAAGGAATGAACCGCCAATACCAATCGCCCAAGTTGCCCAGCCATCTGGATCTTCGTGGTCTTCAACAGGTTGTTGTAAGTGTGGGTCGCTCATATCAATCTCTTATGCATTTTCAAAGTGCAGTGCTTCATCAAGTCTTGGGTCAGCAATTGCAACGAGGTTACATTTTCTAAGGTTCAGCAATGTTCCTCCCGCTACGAGGGAAACCATGCCAATTAAACACGTCAAGTTCACAATGTTCCAGCCATATCCTATCTGGACAGCTGTAATTGTCTCAGAGAGTTCGCTGTAAGACATTGCATTTTCAATTGCTACTTCAGGTACAACTGGCATAACGAGCCAATACATGTCAACGAAGAACATTAGAATGAGCCAACCAGCAATGAGTGGAAGTGTTGAGCGCCATCGCTTTGTCCAACGAGTAATCAAGAGAAGAAACGGAATCAAAAAGTGCCCAACAAGGAGTAAAATGGAGATGGGTGCCCATCCTCCAATTTGCCTTGTCATATACCACGCCGTTTCAACTGGAATATTCGCATACCAAATGAGCATGTATTGACTGAAGCCAATGTACGCCCAGAAAACAACACCGAGTCCAAAGAGCCATTTCCCGAGGTCATGGTAATGTTCCGTTGTAATGGATTTTCGAAGGTGTCCGGTCCCTTGCAAAAATCGAGAGAACAGAATGATGAATGAGAAGAATGCCGTTGTACATGCAGCAAAGTAATAAACGGCAAACATCGTGCTGAACCACTTTGGTTGCAGGGACATTACCCAATCAATAATCGCGTAACTTTGTGTCACTGCGTACAAAATCATGCACAAGGGCGCCCATTTTTGCATTTTATGTGTCCATTGCACATCTCCATCTTGGTCTTGATTTGTTGACCAGCGGAAGTATAGAGTGCCCAAGACCGCCCAAACAAACAAAAAGAATATCGCTCGAATCGACCAGAACGAAGGCGAAAAATATGTTTCCTTCGATTCTGGCATGTGGGCATGTGCTATGTACTCTGGGTTAGCCCAATCATAAAGCATTCCGCCATTTCCGCCCAAAACCAAAATTAAAATGGGAACGAATAGCATCCATAGCCATGACAGGTTCTTTGCAATACCTTCCACAATCCGCCTGACCGATACACTCCATCCCGAACGAGTCAAGTGTTGCAGAAGTACAAAGAACATCGCCCCAAGACAGATGCCAAGCGCTGCAATCCACGCGAACAAATATGATTTCCAGAAGACATCTCTCACCGCTTCGCCTTCACCACTACCGATTAAAGCGCTTAAGCCAAGGAATGCGAGCCCAACAACTGCGAGTACAGGTCCTGCTTTCGCCGCAACCCCTGTTAGGCGAATGTTATCTTGTTGCACGTCGACAACTTTCATTCGCTACCCCCCTTGCTTTCTATCTGCATAAGCGATTTGGATCCATGCACATCATCAGGATTCGCATTTTGGGAAATATGCAATGCTTCGATGTACGAAACAATCGCCCAACGATCTTTCGCTGGTATTTGCGATGCGTATCCAGACATTGTTCGAACGCCATTGGTAATCGTGTTAAAGAGTTCGCCAACTGTTAAGTCTTTTATCGCATCTTCGTGCAGATTTTTTGGTGCAACCCAAGATGTACCATTCACGCCTGTTTCAACGAGTTGTTGAGCACGATGGTGCACAAGCCCGTCACCAAGCCCCCCCCTGCCATGACAAGGGGAACAGTAAATATTAAATCGTTCTTGCCCACGTTCAATGAATGCTCTGTTAACGGTCACTCCAGATGGATACTCGGTTGCCCATGCTCCATTAACAATGCCCATAAATGTATGGGTGTCCCCTATCATTCCAGATTGAGCAATTGTGCCCTTAACTCGGGGTCGCATTGCCCTGCCATCAAGAAAGAGTGCATTTGCTTCCTGTGAAACAAATTTAGGTTGATTATCCATATTCTGAATGATGTGAATTTTTGATTTGCTACTTGTCACGCTACGTGCACGATAAATAACTGCTATTGGAATCGTCGCAGCACAGGTCAACACAATTGCAGCCCATCGCATCCAGACTGGAGTTGCGCGAACATCTTCCATGAATGGCTTGAGCAGATCATCAATAATTTGTTTGATTAATTGCGTCATTAATTTTCCAACTCAATCACTGATTCAGGGTCAAGGGACTGTAAAAATGCTTCCACTTCGTTGCGGACAAATTTTGGGTCTTTTGCTTCGATAACAAGATAAAAACGATCGTCAGTTGCTCGAAGCATTTCTGGACTCTTTAATACTGGATGGTAGAACATCGGCAACTTGTTTAAGAAGAAAGTTCCAAAGACTGCAGTCAACGCAGAGAACAACACTGTTAATTCAAATGCCACGGGAACGAATGCAGCGGGTCCAAGAAGTGGCTTGCCTGAGACTTCAAATTGGTATCCCACAACCGGGACAAGCGCCCACAAATCAATTTGTAACGAGTTTGTAAAAATCTGCAGAAAACAAGCAAGTAAGAAACCTGTCAATCCACCGAAGAAGACCATCACAGGAAGTATCGTCATCTTGACCCCCATTGCTCGGTCAAGACCATGCACTGGAAACGGAACGTTACAATCAAACCATCGATATCCTGCTTCGCGAACTTTTTCAGCAGCATGATAAATGCCCGGCGTATCTTTAAACTCTGCAGCAAGGCCATACAAATTTTCTCGAGCGATTGATTGTTTTACTTGCTCGCTCATTCGTCTTTCTCCGCAACTTTAGCGGATGCGACGGTTTCGCCTTCCATTTCAGAGTAACTGTGCCCATGACCATGTGGATCTGCTTGAGGCATAATGGCTTTAATCTCAGCAATCGCAAGAACGGGTAAGTAGCGAATGAACAAGAGGAAGAACGTCATAAACAAACCGAAACTTCCAAGGAACGTCGCTATGTCAACCCATGTTGGTTCATAAATGCCCCAACTCGATGGCAAGAAATCGTTTGCAAGTGACGTCACAACAATTACGAACCGTTCAAACCACATGCCAACATTCACAAGCAATGATGCAACGAACATTATAACAATGCTATTCCGAGCTTTCTTAAACCAGAAAATTTGAGGGGTAATCACGTTACAGCTCACCATGATCCAGTACGCCCAACTATAAGGACCAAACGCACGGTTAATAAAGGCAAAGGATTCATAAATCTCGCCGCTATACCACGCGATAAAAAATTCCATTGAGTATGCATATCCAACCATGGAACCCGTTAGCAAAATAACTTTACACATGTTCTCAAGGTGCCGCATCGTGATAAAGTTTTTCAAGCCCCAGAGTTCTCTCGCTGGAATCGCTAGTGTCATCACCATTGCAAAACCAGAGAAAATCGCACCAGCAACAAAGTACGGAGGGAATATTGTTGTGTGCCAACCGGGCAACTGCGAAACTGCGAAGTCAAAAGAGACCACGCTGTGGACTGAGAGCACAAGTGGCGTTGCAAGCGCAGCGAGTAGTAAATATGCTCGTTCGTATCGATGCCAATGTCGCATACTTCCACGCCAACCCAATGAAAGAAGGCCGTAGACGATTGCTTTTACTTTTGTCGTTGTCCGGTCACGCATTGTGGCAAGATCAGGAATCATGCCCAGATACCAGAACAATAATGAAACTGTAAAGTAAGTGCCAACAGCAAAAACGTCCCACAAAAGTGGGCTTCTGAATTGTGGCCACATATCCATTTGATTGGGAATGGGGAAGAGCCAGTACGCAAGCCAAACACGGCCAATGTGAATGCCAGGGAATGTACCTGCGCAAATCACGGCGAAAATTGTCATCGCTTCTGCAAAACGATTAATTGCCGTTCGCCACTTTTGCCTGAAGAGGAAAAGAATTGCTGAAATCAATGTGCCCGCATGACCAATACCAACCCAGAACACAAAATTCACGATGGGATAACCCCAAGCTACTGGATTGTTGTTTCCCCAAACGCCAACGCCTGTAAAAAGCAAATACCCAATCATTGCTCCGAGCATTGACATCATGGCAAAGGAAATCGCAAGGGCGAAGTACCAAGACTTTGGAGGCTTAGGCGATTCGTTTACATTCAAGATCTCATCTGTCACTGAGCCAAAATCAGAATGTTCTAAGATGAGTTGCGCTCGCCTGCGGGGGTCTTCGCCTGTATTTACTGGGAATGTTGTCATTAGTGACTTCCCCCAGCAGGAGCAGGTGATCCATCAATCGGATTCGTCAACCGAGCCAAGTATTTCGTTCTCGCCTTAATGTTCAACTCTTCAAGCATTTCATACGTAAGTGTATTGCCATGCAACTCTGAGACGCGACTTTCTTTATCCATCAAATCGCCGAACACAATTGCGCCTGCGGGGCAGGCTTGTTCGCATGCAGTCACGATTGCGCCATCTGCAATAGCAACTCTCGGATCGGCTTCTTTTTGCGCCTTAGATTTCTTGACCCAAGCATTTTTTGTTGCAATTTTAACGCGTTGAATTCGCTGCGTACAGTAGGTGCATTTTTCCATGACACCACGCATTCGAACGGTGACTTCAGGATTGAATTGCATTGCACGTAATGTCTTGCCACCCGATTGAGTCTTCACGTAATAGTCAGGTTGGACTTGAAGCATTCCCGTTGTACGAAGTGGATCACGGCGGAAGTAATCGAAGTAGTTGAACCTCCTTACTTTGAATGGACAGTTGTTTGAACAGTACCGAGTACCAACACAGCGGTTGTAGACCATCACATTTAATCCGTCGGAATCGTGCACCGTAGCAGCGACTGGGCAGACCTCTTCGCAAGGCGCATTTTCACAGTGGTGACATGTCAGTGGTTGAATCGCGACGCTCGTAAGTTTGTTGCCATCGTAGCCACCATGCCCGTCACTCTCAAATGCAAAGTATCGATCGATTCGCATCCAATGCATTTCGCGACCCATAAGAACTTGGTCCTTACCAACAATCGGAATATTGTTTTCTGCATGGCATGCTGCAACACACGCATTACATCCTGTACATGTTGACAAGTCAATTGACATGCCCCATTTGTACTGCGCCCCTTCAAACTGTTGCTCATCATAAATGGAGAGTGAATGAGGTACGTGCCCAACATGTTGCGGAAAACTAGGGTCTGCGTTGTATTGATTAAGCGTTCCTTCGCGGTACAAAAGAGGCAGTCTCTCCTGCGTTCCCTTGCCAGGGGTTGTGTTTACACCAAAGTGCATTTGGGTTGTTGCAAGTGGGTATGTGTCGCCGGTTGCAACAACGATTGCCGGAGCAGACCAAAGTCGCTTTGTCGATCGTAATGGATTGACATCAACGCCTGCGCCACTACACACTCTTCCGGCAAACTTTCTGCCATACCCAAGTTGAAGTATGATGCAATCCTCTGCAGTTCCCGGAACTGGGAGCGCGGCAATTTCAATGCTGTTTGAGCCAACTGCGATATTGAGCATGTCACCCTGAGCAACACCTAATTTTTTCGCGGTTGCTGGTGAAAGAAGTGCTGCATTATCCCATGTTAATTTTGTAATTGTGTCAGGAAGTTCTTGCATCCAACCGTTATTTCCAAACCGCCCATCCCAGACTGAGGGTGAGGGTGCAAACACCACTGTTTGCCCACTTTCTGCTAGCACAGAAGATTCGTCCATTGCAATCATCTTGCGATTGACGGGGGGTGCTTCAAGCGTAGAGGTATTTGCAACTACACCATCGTGTACAGCCGTTCGCCATGCAGGGTTCCATTGATCTGCTTTTGGATTAAACGTAGCACGTACAAGCGAGTGACTATCAATGATTTTTTCGCCTGCAAGAATAGCGAGAAATTCTGAAGGTGAAATTCCACCAAAGAGTGGTTCAATGAGTGGTTGCCCAATACAAGTTGTGCCGTTTCCACTTCTACCATCACTCCACGATTCAAGCCAATGCGCTTTATTTACGTGCCACTTACACGCTTCCGAAGTTTCGTTGTTGTAGTACGAAAGATGAATAGAGAGTGGCAATGCACTCAACGCTGATGCGAAGCCGAGGTCACTTGGAGCATCGTACGCTGGGTTTCCATCAATAATAATCGCGCCTTGGATACTTCCATCTTTCATGCCCGCGGTAGCATCTTCTATTGACGCGGTTGTACCACTGTCGACTTGACGGTAGGAAACTGTAGTACCGACTGCACCAAGTAGTTCGTTCATCCTCGCAGCAATGTAGTGGACAATTGGGGGTTGGCTTGCGCCAACAATCATCAACCCATGTTTGCCCGCGTCATTAAAATCTGCTTTCAACTTTTTAACCCACTGTAACTGTTCTGCTGACAGTGCCCCTCCCACTTTTAAATTGATTTGGTCATCCTGTAGGATCGCCAAAATGTCGGAGGGTCGCATCGCTCTGCGTTCGTCTGCCTTGGAACCTGTTACAGACAAGCCAGATTCGACCATCCATAGGCGACTCATCTTTCCATGACTGACCTTTCGACCTTCGGCCCACCCACGAGTATTTGGAACTTGCATTGGGCCAGCGCCTAGGAAATCTGAATCGAGTGATACGATTGTTGTTGCTTTCGAGAAATCGTAGACTGGCACCCAATCGCCGCCAAAGGCGTGTTTGAGCGCTTTGCGTTCATTTGTATTTGCAAGAGGTGCATATTCAACCCACATCGCTTGTGGGTTTTTCTTCATGAATGCCCGTCGCATACGGTGGAATGTTGGTGAACTTGAAGGCAAAACAATCACAGCAATTCCTTTGCCTTTGTCAGGGAGATACGTAGAAGCCCACTCCTTAAAAGCGCTGACTGAAGAATCGTCTCCACCGTAGGTCACCTTTTTACTACGGTCTGGATCATATAAATCAAGGATTTCTGCTTGACTAAATGCATCTGATGCACCCTTGCTGTCTGGGTGCATCGGATTGCCTTCTATTTTCGTTGGTCGACCATCGTTACTCGTCACAAGAACACCACGAGCAAAGCCTGCGAAATCGAAGCAACTTGCATAATGTTCTGGAATACCTGGCATCGTGCCTTCAGGTCGGTGTGCGTACGGAACGATATGTTCCTTTGGCCATCTACGACACCCTGCTACGCCAAGGCCTGCCAGTGCCATCGAAGCGCCCATAATTTTTAAGAAGTTTCGACGATCATCACTTGTTGCTATGAGTTCACCCGATCCTTCAGGGAATTCATCCTGCATATTGGATTGAACCTCGTCTGATGACGCGACCTCATCAAGGCTACGCCACCATTTCCGTTCATTATCATTGTTTGATCCATTCACCGATGACATGTAGAACAATCCTGCGATGGGTTGAGATTATTAAATGAACGCCATGATGCACTGTCAGCAATCCTTTCGGCTGCGGACATATCAAGACCCCAATCAAGTTGTGTAATAAGAGATGGGTTTCGTACATGTGGATCTGGGTTGCGGTGGCAATCTAAACACCAACCCATACTCAATGTCTCATGTTGGTACACCACTTCCATTGTGTCCACACGTCCGTGGCATTCCACACAACTGACACCGCGAGTCACGTGCGCGCTGTGATTGAAGTAAGCATACTGAGGTAAATCGTGCACGCGTACCCATTCGATTGGCATACCCGTTTCGTAACTTTCAAAGAGTGGTTGCAAGTTTTCACTTTGCGGATGAATTTGCGCATGGCAATTCATACACGTTTCCGTTGGCGGAACCGCTGCGTGTTGTGTTTGCTCAACAGTGTTGTGGCAATATCTACAATCAAGACCGAGTTCGCCAGCGTGAAGTTTGTGGCTGAATGGAATTGGTTGTTCGGGCATATAACCAACATCTGTTGATTGTGGACTGAAACCATATGCAACGACAACTGCAACATAAAGAGGTGCTGTTGCACCAACAATCGCAATCATTGGAAGTGCAAGATTAGTCCATCTAGGGAATGTGAATCGTTGCTTTGGCATTCGCTGAGATGGGCCTTAGGTTGAGTCCATTTTTGGGGGTTCGTAAATACAAATAAAAATGTCGGGATATACCGATAAAGGTGCTTATGATAGTGGGCTTGGTGATAACAGCAAGTGGGTTTTGAATCATTTTTTGCAAAGTTCTCGGGCTCTAAAAACATGTCCAAAATAATCTTTTTAGGGGGACAGCCCCACTTGGTTCTGATTATGAAGGAAGATTGAAAAAGTTGGTGGCGTTCTGATCAGTTTGGAGTTCAAATTCACGCAAACTGAGATCAAAGAGCGGAGCAAGATGGGAGGCCGTGTGCACCACATTTTTGGGCTCGTTGGGACGTATTTTTCGCACTGGCTCGGGGGAGAGATATGGAGCATCCGTTTCTACCATAATCCTATCAAGAGGTACAAGTCGTGCAGAGGCAGCAACTTCGGGAGCGTTTTTGTACGTAACGACACCTGTAAAACTAATCATCGCTCCAAAATCGAGGATTTTTCTCGCTTCGGCTTCACCCTCAGTGAAGCAGTGGAATACAAACCGGTCAGAATTGATGCCACTTGATTCAAAGCGTGGAAGCAAATCAACAACTGCCTTCCTGCAATGCACAATGATGGGCTTCGAATCATCTACATTTCCCTCGATGATGGCAAGATGCTCCTCGAGCAGTTTTTCTTGCAACTCGAATTCGGGTTCGGAATAATGCCTGTCGAGCCCCAGCTCGCCCCACGCAACACACTTTTCGTCCCGAGCCGCTTCTAAGACATAATCCCACTTCCAAGCACCATCTGCATGCAGGGGGTGGATTCCTGAAGAAAAGTAAACATTCGAATTCGTCTGGGCAATCTGACGTGCGGCGAGTGCGTCATCCCCATCCGTAGAAACTGCGATAAGTGTATGGACGCCAACTCTTTGCGCGTCTTCAATGACCTCGTCAACTCGGTGCAACAATTGAGAGTTCGTGAGATGACAATGCGTGTCAATCACTGCTTGTTGATGTCCGAGAGAAATGGCTTTTCAACAGAATCGACTTGGACGAGCGGAACGTAGAAACTAGGGGCGCCTTCCATCTTTACTCGCAGGTCACTCCCAATGATAAGGTCGCTGTCTAGGAACACAACCATTTGAAGCGTCCATTTATCTGGAATACCCTCACGGTAACTACCCTCTTTACTCAACACCCATTGTTGTGGAACGATACGGACATTTTCAGGAGGATTAAACGTGGGCATCGGGGGAGTCGAAACTTTGAACCACTCTAAAGTGAGCAACGCTCGCGTTCCCTTTTCATAGCCATTGACAATCGGAATCGTCGGGGGCAACGACTGTAGCGGTTGTTTAAATCGCCCCGTCCCTGAAATCTTCAGGACTACAACCTCGCCCGTTTCAAACTCAAGGCGGATTCGTGAACCCCGAAATCGACTTTGTTTTAATTTTAGGTGCACCGGAACAACGAA
>Ga0315336_1002951_pt1 | contig 24156 bp, 20 predicted proteins | sample ASW5metaG_FD_204512 | JGI IMG/M metagenome (GOLD analysis project Ga0315336, IMG submission 204512) | Ammonia-oxidizing marine archaeal communities from Monterey Bay, California, United States - ASW #5 | ecosystem: Environmental > Aquatic > Marine > Intertidal zone | place: USA: California... | reverse complement strand
CAACTTCGTAAAACGCCTACCAATCAGCGTGAAGAGCATTCATGTCGGAAAAACGATCCGGATTCGCCCGCTACGACAATGTCGGCGAGGAATACCTCGACAAACGCAAGCTCAAAAAAAGCGCTGGCTGGATTCTGCTGTGGGCACTCGGCGTCGGCGCGGTGATCTCCGGCGACTACTCCGGCTGGAACCTCGGCCTGAAGGGTGGCGGATTCGGCGGCATGGCCCTCGCCACGCTTTTGATGGCCGCCATGTACGTCTGCATGGTCTTCACCATCGCCGAACTCTCGGCCGCTTTGCCGCACGCAGGCGGTTTTTTCTCGTTCACGCGCAACGCCTTCGGCCCGATCGGCGGGTTCATCTGCGGGCTAACGGATACGATCGAGTACGTGATCACGCCGGCCGTCATCGTGTACTTCATCGCCGGTTACATGGAGAACCTCATTCCCGGTGTTGCCTCGTACGTGTGGTGGATTCTGTTCTACGCCGTGTTTGTGGCCATCAACATTCGAGGCGTTGAGCTGACGTTGAAGGTCGGGCTGGTGGTCACGACGGTGGCCTTGGCTGTGCTGGCGGTCTTCTACGTCAGCGCGGTTGCCACGGGCGCCTTCGACTGGGAACTGCTGTTCAATGACACGCCGAGCGGATCGACCGGCGCGGCGCGTTGGCTGAGCCAAGGGGGGCACGGCGTCTTCGTGGCGCTGCCGTTTGCGATCTGGTTTTACTTGGCGATCGAGCAGTTGCCGTTGGCTGCTGAGGAAGCGCACGATGCCGTCACCGACATGCCCAAGGCGCTCATTTGGGGTATCGTGACGCTTCTAGTGCTGTCCCTATTGACGCTCGTGTTAAACACCGGTGTGGGTGGCGGCGTGGTCGCCATAGGAAGTTCGGCCGCACCGCTGGCCGACGGCTTTCAGGCCGTTTTCGGAATCGGTGCCGCGAGCAAGATCCTCATTCTCGTCTCGCTCACAGGACTGATTGCCAGTTTCCACACGATCATTTACGCGTACGCACGTGTGTTGTTCGCGCTGTCGCGATCGGGTTATTTTCCCCGCTGGATTTCTCTCACCGGCCGATGGCACACGCCTTACGTGGCGTTGATTCTCGGCGCGGTCGTCGGGCTGTTGTGCACCGTCAGCATTCAAGTTGCCGGCGGCGAAGACAGTGCCGTGGGGGCGGCTCTGTTGAACATGGCCGTGTTCGGTGCGGTGATCTCCTACACGATGGTTATGCTCAGTTACATCAAGCTGAGAATCACCCGTCCAGACATGCCTCGACCCTACGTGAGCCCACTCGGCGTTCCCGGTGCTGTCGTCGGAACGGTTCTCTCGCTGGTGGCGCTGGCTTCGACGTTCGCCGTCGAGGCTTATCGACCTGCCGTCTGGGGCGTGGTTCTGTTTGTGGCTGCCGGAATGGTCTATTTCTTCCTGTTCAGCCGGCACCGCCTCGTCGCTCAAGCGCCGGAAGAAGAAGACGCACTGATCGCCGAAGCCGAGCAGGAACTGGCCCATTAATGCGTGGGCTCGGGGACCCGCTGATGGACGATGCACGGCATTTCTTCGGCGAAAGACAAAGCCATCATGCTTGAACGATTTTCGCCCGATTTTGGCAGCCCAGCACGACGATACGTCGTAAACGGTTGTTCCACAGTCGTTTACGCAATCAGCATCCTTCAGCGCGTCGTCGAAAAAACTCCGCGTTTCCGCCAAGATTCCGTTCCCTGCGGCGAATAGCTTCTTGTCAACGGCCCGCAGTGGCGGGTCTGCGGAGGCAATTTTTCGGGCCTTCGCGCCTCGTTCACGATTTTCAGCGGGAGGGGAAATAACATGATAGGTCGCAACATTATGGGCGGGATGTTCAAACACAGTCTCATTGGTGCCGGCGTGCTGCTGGTTGCAGGATCGTTCATTTTCGGACGTGACGTATTCAGCTACGCCAAGACGTGGGGCTCGTCAGTCAGAAATTATGTCAAAGCGGAAGTGCCGCTCGAGTTCGAGGTGCAGCGGGCGCGTGAGATGGTCGAGGAACTCGTCCCCGACATTCGTGACTGCATGCACGTGATCGCCGAGCAGCAGGTCGACATCGAGTACCGTACGGCTGACGTCAATCGTCGCACGACGGCACTCGGCAAGCAGAAGAACGACATTCTGGCACTTCGCAGCGACCTGGGCACCGGCAAAAGCACGTTCCGTTACGCCAGCCGGACGTACACCTCTGACGAGGTGAAACGTGATTTGGCACTGCGGTTCGAGCAATTCAAGTTCGCAGAAGAATCGATCGGTCGCGATCGACAGATTGTCGAGGCTCGTGACAAGACGCTACGTGCGAACGAGCAGAAACTCGACACGCTGTTGGACTCCAAGAAGGAACTCGAAGTTCAGCTCGAGCAGCTCGAAGCGCGGCTCAAGACCGTTCGCGCCGCCGAAGCCGCCAGCGAATTGGAATTCGACGACACCCAATTGGCGCGGGCTAAGAAGCTCATCCGTGACCTGAACCGTCAGTTGGACGTCAAGGACAAGCTGTTGGCTTCCGAAGGCAAATTCTCGGGGCTGATTCCCGTGGAAGCTGCCGTCGAAACGGCCATCGAAAACGTGTCGGAGCGAATCGATGAGTACTTCGACACCCAAACCGACGTCGATGAAGATGACGCGACAATCGGCTTGAACTACGACGAAGAGCCGATCGAACTGACGCGGCAGTTTTAGTGCCCTGTCGAGGGCTCGGTTTCGTGTGGTTCACTACTCATTTCCGCACGAAACCCCTGCGGGATTCGTGCTCCGGTGAGGACGTTCAACCCGAAGGCGACGACTTGACGCTGAATGAGTGAAGGGGTCGAGTCCGTTTCATGACTCAAGACGGACTCGACGATTGTCGGAAAAAGGACGCGTACGAGACGCGTCGGTGCGGCGGCGAAAAGGGATGATTCGGGCCCGCTGCCGCTTTCCAAACAGCGGGAGCCAATCTGTCGGAGTCGTGTGCTCGGCCCGCCAGCCGATCACGCGGCAGAGGCCTGGCCCCGGCGGGCGAATAACGCCAAATGTAGCGATAAATGCGGAATCCCGAGGATGAATTGCTGCCTGCTATGAACCAATTGGCCTCGAAATTCGTTAATCTATCAAGAGAGCTGGGTGACGTCTGGGAACGGCTCGCTGTTTTCGTCGACACCGGCTATGACTTCGGTCAAGAGACCAGAACGTTGAATACGACACTATCGCAACCATCACAAGATACACCAGAGCCGAAACGGTATATGCTCTGGATCGACGGTGTTGGGAATTATCTGCTGTGCCTCGGCGAGCAGGTGACGTTCGGCGGGCCGAGAAGCAATCACGATTCGGCGGATGTCTCGCTGTTGGCGAATCTTTCGCGGCGGCACGCGACGCTCATCCGTGGACAGGAAGGGTATCTCATCGAGGCGCACTCGCCGGTCGAGGTCGCCGGGCGCGGCGTCGACCACCGGGCGTTTCTCAACGACGGATACCGCATCGACCTCGGCGCAGTTGGACTTGAGTTTCGAATTCCATCGGTCTTGAGTTCGACGGCCGTGCTGAATTTTCTCAGCGATCACCGGCCGGCGCAAAATGTCGACGGTATCATATTGATGGACGAAACCTGCTTGTTGGGCTCCGGACGTGAGAATCATGTGCGTTGCCCCGACTGGAACGACTCGGTGCTCTTGTACCGTCAGCAAGGCCGGTTCCATGTGAAATGCCATTCCGACATGTTTATCGCTGGAAAACTGGCCACCGACAACGTGCCGCTGTTACCGGGCGACGTCGCCACCGGCAACGACTTTCGTTTCCGTATCGAGGCGCTCGATACGGGGATTTCTTCAACTGCGACACATTTATCAGGACGACCGGGCGATGGCTGAGTTTGCAATCGGCGGCATTTTCATGTTGGTCTCAGTGGCGGTTTCGCTACTTGGCTTCGCGTTTTGGGTTTGGATGCTGATCGACTGCTTGACGAAAGAGCCTAGCGAAGGGAACGACAAACTCATTTGGGCACTAGTTATTATTGTGCTGCCGGCCATCGGCGCTCTGCTCTACCTTTTCGTACGGCGACCGGAACGCATCGACACATATGGACAATAGCATGTGTAGGAACGACAGAACTGTGTTTCGCATCAGGGCCGCTCGTGCAAGGAGACGGCCGAACGTAAACGACATTGCAGTGGGCAAAGTCCACAGATTGATTCAAAATTATGAACACGCACGCGACTGCGTCTGATGTCGTCTGCTCACCCTCTGTTTCGAACAAGAGAACGATGAAATTCACCTTCCCACCCGAATCAAAACCGCTCGACGGATACACGATCAAGCGCGCCATTCACCGCGGCGGGTTTGGCGAGGTGTATTACGCGTTGAGCGACGCGGGCAAGGAAGTAGCTCTGAAGCTGTTGCAGCAGAACATGGACGTCGAGCTGCGCGGTGTTTCGCAGTGCATGAATCTCAAACACCCGAATCTGCTGACGATCTTCGACATTCGTTCCGATGCCGACGGCGATCATTGGATTGTGATGGAATACGTGGCCGGCAAGAGCTTGAACCAGATCATCGACGATTCCGCCGGTCCCACTCCGATGGCCGACGTTCGCGCCTGGATGGAGGGCATTACCGCCGGGCTCACGTTTTTGCACGACCGGGGAATCGTGCATCGCGACTTAAAGCCGGCCAATATCTACCGCGAAAACGGTGTCGTGAAAATTGGCGACATCGGGCTGGCCAAATTCATTTCCGAAAGCCGGCGTAGCGCGCAGACCCAAAGCGTGGGAACCGTCTATTACATGGCACCCGAGGTGGCACACGGGCGTTATGGACGCGAAGTCGACATCTACAGCCTGGGCATCATGCTGTACGAACTGCTCACCGGCGACGTGCCTTTCGACGGCGAATCGACGGCGGAAATCTTGATGAAACACCTCTCCGAGCCGCCCAATCTGTCCGCCATTCCCAAGAATCTGCGACCGGTGTTAGCCGGGGCGCTCGAAAAGGATCCCCTCAAGCGGACCGCCAACGCGAAACAATTGATGGACGACTTCAATCGAGCTCTCGACGGTGGCGAGATTCCGCAGGATATTCCCGATGATTCGTTCGTCGGCGAAACCCGAGCCGATTCATCGGTCGTTGTCCGCGAAGCGGTCGAACAAGCCGTCCAGGGGGCGGAAAAAGCGGTCCGTGCCGTCTTGAGCGAAGACGTCGTGCGGAAAGGTGGTCAAGCGGCCCACAAGGCGGCGCGACAGGCGCGGCACGTGGCGCGAAACGCGGCCCGTCAAGCGCAACAACAGATCAAAAAGGCCCGCCACGAACAGGCCCGCAGACGTCGGGCACCGGAGAACGGTCATCGTCGGCGCCGGCCTCCCTCTCGGCATTCCGGTTCGAAGAGTACGGGGGAATGGGTGGTGATCGCGGTGGCTGTCTTCGTCGGCATCATCGTGATCAGGTCGACATTCGGACGGTCGTTTTATTTCGGGGGTGGTTCGTTCGCGGAGCTAGCCATTGCCGGTGCCGTCGGGTACGGCATTTACCGGTTATTCTCTGATCGCAAGAACGATGACGACGACTCGTCATTTTCCGGTCAGTCCGATGTGGCGCCGCAGCATACCGAAGCCTCCGTGGGCCAACAGTCGCCGGCGGCGGTGCCCAAACCGGCTGTGAAGCGTCCCACGTACAGAACGCTCCCCCGACCTTTGACGCCGCTGACCCGTCGAGCCGTCTCCGTCCGCACGCGCATGACGGACTTGACTGGGTCGATGACGGTGGCCGTGTTCTGCACGGCTCTCATAACGGCCGGGTTGGCCGCCACGACGATGACGATGTGGAGCCCGGCGCAGATGGGTTTGTTCGCCACCGTGACGCTGCTGGGGTCGTGGGCTGTGCTCATTATGTCAAAGTTGAACGAAGGCCGGGGAATGGATTCGAACACGATGCGGCTCATGATGCTCGCCTGCGGTGCGGCCGTCGGCGCCGCCGCGTTTGGCATTTCTGATCAATTAATGATCAACCTGACTCCCGATGATGGCTTCATCGATTCAGTTTTCGAAACGGTCGGCCCGTATGCGTTGATTGTCGACCGACCCGAAACTCACACAACGGCGGCCGGCTTCGTCGTCTTCTTCGCAGGACTGTTTGGACTGCGCCGCTGGTGGTGGCATGCAGACTGTTTCCGCAAGAGACGCTTCCGCGTGATGTCGGTCGTAATGACGGTCGGCTTGGGCTTGCTATTGACGATGATCTGGTCATTCCCGCAGGTGTGGGGCCTGACCTGGGCCGCCGCAATTTCAAGCGTCGTTCAACTCTCATCGACCTGGGTGCCACCCGATGAACGGTCGCAGCTTTTGGAGGGCCCTGGAAATGCAGCCTAATTTGTTAGCTCAAGCGACACGGGCACCTGATTCGTTTATCGCGATCGGCATCCTGGGGCTGCTGTTTGTCGTCGGCATATCGTTCATCGGCCTGCTGATCTATTTCGCAACCCGTAGCGAGAACTTCAGCGCGAAGCAGGTCGTTCTGAGTGTGTTGGGCCTGTTTATTGCGGTGCCCTTAGCCTTGATTTTCGCGTGGGTGTTGACCGCGAAAACGTATTCGCGGCACGAGAGTGGGGCGACGCCGACTGCCGTCGTCCGTCCGCCAGTCTCCGCGCAACCGATCGACCTCGGCTCGTCGGCTCCTTTGCCGAAGCGCCCGTCTCCGCCGATCGAGGCACGGCGGCCCGCACAACCGGGCGATCCAATCGGATTCGGCTCTGAGCCAACAGGTGTTGAAGCGACAGTTGTTACCGAAGGCGTGCAGGAAACGGTGATCGAACGGGGAACGGTCCTGCCCGATTGGGTCAAGGAAACCGAGATGGTCTCCGGCGACAAGACGATTGTCGTGATGACCAGCAGGCAATTTGCCACGGCCGAAGAGGGCGATGCGGAGATCGTCGGAGCCGCCGCAGAATGGGTCGTCGATGATTTTGCCAAGACGTACGACGCCAACGAGCGAGTGACGATTTCGCCGGCACTATTGAAACACACGGTCTACCGGCGGCGGTTCGTGGAGACCATCGATCGCCAGTCGGGCGCCAACTCGTTCCGCGTATACCGCGTCCACCAGCAGGTGGAGCTCTCGCCGACAACACGAAAGGTATTCTTCGCACATTGGCGAGGCCAGGTCGTTGAGCAGCGTCTGTGGCTGATCGGCAAATTGGTCGGCTTTTTTACCGTGATATTGGGCGGGCTGGCGGTCTTCCTTCGAGTGGGCGCCAGATCGTCTCGAACGTTCCGTAGGCCCGTCGCGGTCATCGCAGCGATCACGCTGATTGGCGCGTCGATGGCCTTTCTGCTGGTTTTGTCTTGAATGCTTCGCCCGACGGCGGCGACCCGTTATGCTCGTATGCTGGCGCCCAAGGCCGTAGTAGCCGCGACAGTAGATCGAGACATCGTCGAGCCGAGAGGATTTGAGACATCAGCCGTATGGACGAAACCGATCTGTTGCTCGTCGAACAAGTTCGGCGGGGCGACGCCGATGCCTGGCAGGAGTGCATCGCCCGCTACGAGGGCCGGCTGTTGGCGTTCGTCGACAGCCGTCTGCGGAATCGCGCGGCGAGTGAAGATGTCGTGCAGGAAACCTTCATGGGGTTTCTGATCAGCCTGCCGAATTACGACCCGCGTACGCCTCTCGATTCTTGGCTATTCTCGATCGCCGCCCACAAGCTGACCGACCTGCTTAGGCGGGAGGGACGGCGACCGACCATTCCCCTCTTTCTCCCCGACGAAGAGGGCAGCACACGCGAGCCGGTCGGCAAGGCGCGCAAGGCGTCGAGCATGGCCCGCAGCGGCGAACGCCGCGTCGCCGAAGTGCAGATTATCGGTGAGTGCCTGCGTGAGCTTGTGGATCATTGGAAAACCACGGGTGAATTCGAACGGCTCTGCTGCATGGAGCTATTGTTCGTACTTGGCTGGAGCAACAAGGACGTCGCTACGAGACTCGGCATCACCGAACAAGCGGTCGCCAATCACAAGTATTTCGTGGTTTCGAAACTCAAACAGGCCGCCGCCAACAGCCATCTGCGTGAGTTTGACCTGTCAGAATTCGGGATCGATGAGAGTAGCCCAGCGCCATAAAGCCGCCCCGATTCTGACGGATTCCTGGCCGATGCTTAGCTCGTGGACTGCGGCATCATCTTTGGACCAGTAAACGCTTTAGGTTGCCCCCGCCCGCTGGCTCGTCAGACATGACGCCGCTTGCGGGGGAGCATCGAAAATCAGAGTGATGGCACGGCGACGATGGGATGTCGAACAAGCAGAGTCAGATCGACTCGGCGAAGAGAGCACGGCACGCTTCAAATGCAGAACGGAACTTGATAGGGTGCGAAACTTCACAAAAGTTTACGGATTACAGCGTTTGGCTGATACAGGGTGTATCGGCAATTTTTCAATGGATTTGATGGCCGATTTCGCGGTACTTGTTTCGACAGTTTATCGCTTTCGCTTAAGGACATCAAATGGATCAGTACAACAAGGAATTCAAGGATGCGGTCACTACGGAGTCGGCTGGGAATCTACACCCTCGCTTTGAGTACGCTGACAACACTCACCTACGCTGAGGACGATAAGACAATTAATGAAGACGGGAAAACCGTCGCCGAGCAACAAAAAACGGTCACTGAAGGTTGGCACAAGACGTACGAAAGGGCGCTGGCCGAAGCTCAAGAACTGGGGCGTCCGCTGCTGATTCACTTTCACGCCACGTGGTGTGGGCCCTGCCGACGGATGGAATCGACGGTTCTCAATACGCCCGAGGTCATCGCGGAATTGGGCCACCAGGCGGTTGCGGTCAAGGTCGACAGCGACACGCGGCCCGACCTTGTCTCCCGATTTGGCATCGGGGGGCTTCCCGCCGATGTGTTTGTGGACGCCGATCAAAAGGTCATCGCCCGGGGTGGTGCTTGGAGTGGCTCGGCGTACGCGGCGCGCATCCGGGAAATTGGCGACAAGTACGCCGACGTCAGCCAATGGCGCGTCGATTTGGCCGAGTTCCGAGAATCGGCCGAGGCCAGCCTGAAATCGCCGACGCCCGCACTCAAGGGATTCAGCCCGGTGGCCATCTCCGAAAAGCACTCCTGGAAGAAGGGAGACGACGGCCTCTCCTGGACCCACGAAGGTGTTCAATACCGCCTGAATTCGCTTGAGGAACTTGCCAAGTTCAAGGAAAACACCGAACGATACGTTCCTCGTTGGTCGGGGTTCGATCCCCTGGAGTTTGCCGAAAAGAACGACGTCGTGACCGGTAGTATCAAGTTCGCAGCGTTCTTCCGGGGAGAACTCTATTTGCTCTCGAGTGAAGAGAACCGCAGGCGTTTTATCGAAAACCCGACCCGCTACGCCGAGCGGCCGAGCGAGACGAAAAGAAACGCGAAGTCGAGCTGAACGAATCTGGTCGCATAGGCCGGTAAAAGACATGAAGCCACGCCAAAACCCGGTTGTGGACAAATCTCAGCCTGGATAACAACGGGGTTGATTTGGCGACAGAGGGTTTTGACGCTACTTCATAAAGGGTGCCCACTGCCAATCGGCGGCGGCACCCTTTATTCATGTGTCTATCAGTTTGCGTCTCGTTGCGTGCGCCGAGCGAGCAAACGTTCAACGATCGACGTCGCGGCTCCGATACCACTGGAATTGCGCCGGCGTTAGCAACCGAACATCACCATTGATGTCTCGATCGGGAAGCAGAAAAATGCCCTCGTCGTTGCTCACCTCGACGGTGTTCCGCTGAAGGCCGAAATTGGGCATTTGCACCGGCTGAACAAAAGCGGGCTCCGCCATTGAACTGAATGAGGATTGCCTCGGCGGCGGCTGATAGGTAATGGCATAGGTCACCAGCACGCAACATGCCGCGATGACGGAAGCCGCCGCGGCCCAACCGTTAAAACGCTGTCGCTGCCGAGCGTTTTCGATTTGAGCGATACGGGGGGCCATACGGGGCCAGAGAGCCCGGTGTTCCACCTGAGGCGGTTCATCACGTGGCCGTTGAAGGCTTTTAAAGCACGATTTCATCGCCTGCCAATGGCGGCGGCAATCATCACACACCGCGAGATGACGTTGGACACTTCCGACCGATGAATCGTCCAAGTCGTTTCCCACCCACAATGCAATTTGCGATTTGAATTGTTTACAGCTCATTCTGGTCGGTCCCGTTGGGAAAGGACGTCGTCGACGGCCCTTGCCGTTTCAGCCAAAGTTTTTGGAAACGATTTCTCGCTTCCGCGAGGCGCCAACGTATCGTCGCTTCTTTGCGACTGAGAATCGCGGCGATTTCCGATGTGGAAAAGTTTTCCAAGTCGCGCAGGATCAGCACACAACGATAGCGTTCGGGAATATCGTCCAGAACGGCGTGAACCTCTTGTTTCAATTCGAGCGCTTTTCGCGGATCTTCAACACCCGGGTCGGGTCGCTGGTCGCCGGGGGCTTCGCTGAACAAGGTCCAACGACCGCGACGCTTGCGCTTGCGCAAGTAGTCGAGAGTGAGATTCACGCCAATGCGAAACAGCCACGGGCCGAACCTCCGTGAGGGATCGAACTGCTCCATCCGCTCGTACACCCGCAAGAACGTTTCCTGCGCCAGGTCGCTGGCCAAGTCAAAGTCGGAGACGAACCGCATGATGACGCGCACCAGCCGTCGTTCATAACGCGTGACCAGTTCTCCGAACGAATCATGGTCGCCCTGGCGCGCTTCCTCCACCAGACGAGCGTCGCTCACCGACGCGCCCGCCGAAGTGACTTCGGATGTGTGGAGTTCGTATTCCTGCATCAATCGCTTGTTTATCGACTCACGGCTAACCCTCATTCCCTATCTTATAGATACGGCAGGCCGGCACCCAGTGTTTGACAGGTTCTTCAAGAATCTCCGCAAAACTCGGACTTTTCTTACGCGGCCGTAGGTTGTTCGGCAGGCGCCTCGCACGCCCGATATGCCCGTACGTCAGTGGGTGAGGCGAATCTGCCTCGGCGAAGCGTATCGCGTACGGCATGATCCCGGAAGTTGTGTTCGGAATCTCAGAACACGATGCCTCTGCTCAAAACTGCACGGTACGCATGTACCTCACTTTAAGCTGGCGAGGCGTTGCTTCAGTGACGACTCGATCATGCGCGACATCCGAATGAGATCGCGTCGGTTGGGGCATTGCCCGACGGACATCGAAGCGCACGCGGATTCCTCGTGAAGTCATTTCAAGATCAACGAGTTCACAAATTCAAACGGTATAGGCTACGAGACTTGACCACGACTTTTGACTGACGCAAGATGGGCACACGTGCCGTGCCGCGTCAATGGGACCGTTTTGATCCATGCGTCGCATCACACATTGGAGGTGCACCGTTGAGTCCAATCGATTATGACCGGCACATCCCCCGACCAGCAGAGCGATCCCATCGCGGCTTCACTCTAGAGTCAGTCCTGAAACCCTCTGTTGGCTCGGAAACATCCTTGTTTTCAAATGTCGAAGTCGCCCACAACCGGGTTGCAGGATGGGTTCTAAGCCGAACGGCGTGGATTCAGAGACACAGGCGTCCCATCGCGATGCGAAGGTTCTTGTGTTGGCTTGGTCTAGGCGCGTTTTTATTCATTCCGGCCGGCTGTGGTAACAGCGCTGACCCCCCAAAGCGCGACAAAGTTCCTATTGAAGCACCCAAAGCCGCCACCGCGACCGATAGCAGCGAAACCATTGAAAGCGAGCATCTGATGGGCGTACAAAAAGAACCCTTCGGCGAGACGGCCGACGGAACGAAACTGATTCAGTACCTGCTGGCCAACTCGAATGGGATGACGGTACAGATCATCAACTTGGGTGCCATTGTCACCGCTGTCAATGTTCCCGACCGCAACGGCGATCCTGCGAACGTGACCCTGAGCTTCAACAACCCGGAAGAATATCTCGACAACTCCCCCCATTTCGGCGCCATCTGTGGTCGCTACGCTAACCGCATCGCGAAGGGGAAATTCACGCTCGGAGGAACCGAATACACGCTGGCGACAAACAACGGCCCCAACCACTTGCACGGGGGTGTACAAGGCTTCGGCAAGGCGGTGTGGCACGCCGAGCCGACTGAGAGTGAAGACGGAAGTTCAGTCGGTGTGACGCTCAACCTCGAAAGTCCCGACGGGGAAGAAGGTTATCCTGGAACCCTCAAAACCACCGTTGTTTACACGCTTACGAATGACAATGAACTCATCATTCGCTATTCGGCGGTTTCCGATAAGGCGACCGTGCTCAATCTCACCAACCATTGTTACTGGAATCTCGCCGGCCAAGGAGATGTGCTCGGTCATGTCCTGACGCTCGATTGCGACACCTACTTGCCGGTCGACGCCACAATGATCCCGACCGGCGAAATTGGGGACGTGAAAGGGTCGGCCATGGACTTCACGCAGCCCATGGCCATCGGCTCACGGCTCGACCAGATCTCCGGCGGTTACGATCATTGTTACATCATCAACGGTGAGAGTGGCGAACTCCGCCTGGCTGCCCGTGTCGTCGAACCCGAATCGGGACGCGTGATGGAGGTGCTCACGACCGAACCGGGCGTTCAGTTGTACACGGGCAATTTCCTGGACGGTTCCGACGGGACGGGCGGATTCGCGAAACACCACGCCTTCTGCCTCGAATGCCAACACTATCCCGACTCACCGAACCAACCGGAATTCCCCACAACGGTCCTCGAGCCGGGGCAGGTGTACGAGCAGACGACCGTGCATCGTTTTTCGATCGAGAAGAAATAGTCGCTGTCCCAAAACCCGGTTGTGGTGGACTGGAACGCCGCAATCAAAGATCATACGTCGCCCATCAGAAGGTTTTGGACCGCTTTTAGTAGCCGTCCCAAAACCCGGTTGTAGTGGATTGCAATGCCACAATTGAAGGTCACACATCACCCATCAGAGGGTTTTGGGGCCACTTCAAGCAGCCCGCCGGAGGCCACGGAGCGCTGATTGTGTGCTAGCCGAGCGCGCTGCGCATGTCGGCGACGAGGTCGTCGGGATGCTCGATGCCGACCGACACCCGCAATAGTTTCTCGCTGATCCCAGAGCGACTTCTCGCTTGAGCCGTCATTGAGGCATGGCTCATCGTCTCGGGATACTCGATCAAGCTCTCGACGCCGCCGAGCGATACGGCGAGTTGAAACAGCTTGGTACCCGCAAGCAACTTTTCGGCCTGCTGCCGACCACCGAGAACCTCGAAGCTGAGCATCGCCCCGGGTCCGCTCTGCTGATTCTGCGCCAATTCGTAACCTGGATGGTCGAGTAAGCCGGGGTAGTAGACTCGTTCCACTTTGGGATGGGCGGCCAACATTTCCGCCAGCGCGACGGCCCCTCTCTGATGGGCTTCCATGCGCGGACCCAGCGTTTTGATGCCTCGCAGCACAAGCCAAGCATCGAAGGGCGAACAGGCCAACCCCATCGCGTTGACGACATAGGCGATCCGCTCGGAATGCTCTTTCGTCTTCGTGACAACGCAGCCTCCTACGACGTCGGAGTGTCCGTTGAGGTACTTTGTGGTCGAGTGCACGACAATATCGATGCCGAATTCCATCGGCCGTTGCAAATACGGTGAGAGGAACGTGTTGTCGGCGATCGTCGTGATGCCGGCTTGTTGGGAGATCTGAACGATCTCGGAAATGTCGACGACATTTAACAGCGGGTTGCTCGGTGTTTCGATCCATAAGCCTTTGGTCTCAGTGCGAAGAGCGTCGCGCACCTGCTGCGGGTCGCGCATGTCCACAAATGAAAACTCCAGCCCCATGTCGGTGTAGATGTTGTGGAACAACCGAAACGTGCCGCCGTAGATTTCATGCCCGGCGATGACGTGGTCGCCCGGCTTGAACAGGTGCATGGTTGCCGCGACCGCCGACATTCCGGTCGACGTTGCACGGCAATCGATACCACCCTCCAGCGAGGCAATATTCTCTTCGAGCGCGCTGCGAGTGGGGTTGCCGCTGCGCGTATAATCGTACTGGGGCTCGGTGTTGAGATCGGTCCAGCGAAACGTCGACGTCGGATAGATGGGCGTTGTCGCGCTGTGGTAGTTCTCGTCCTTGTCGACCCCGGTATGAACGCAACGCGTTTCGAAATGCATCGTAAAAAGACCTCACTGGACGTTGTCTATGGCTGCGACCACAAAGGCCACATGTTCGTATCACCGGTGCGCCCCGTAGTCCAACGGGCTCTGCGATCAGACCGGCTGGCCGCGGGCGGCAGGCCAATCGGAGCGGCGCGCGACCGCTTTTATTCGACAGCCTGGTTGCGGCCAATTTCCCCCAGCACGTTCGGCGCAATCCGCCACCCGGTTTCGAGTTTCACCGCACAATAGAAAACAAAGTGTAGGACAGCACGCGCGGCGAGACAACAATGGGCTTGGGAACAGACGACGACATTATGCTACGATTGGCGTGAAGGCAACCTGGAGTTTCTCATATGCAAAGCCGGTGTGCGACATCAATTCGGCGCCCATTACCGATGAAACGGCGGCTGATTTTCATATTCGTGTACATCGTATTTGTCTGCGGCCTTGTCACGCTCGCCGCAACCGCCTATTGGCAGATTCGATCGAGCCCGGCAACCAGCGGTCGAACCGACGAAGAATCTATTTGGCTATACTATTACGGCGAGTTGAAACAGTCCGGCGATTACGATGCCGAGAGTTCACTCGACGATGAGTCGTTCGACGTGCTCCTACTCGGCGCATCTGTGCTGGAACAAGTGGCCAACGAACTCGAAACACGACTCCACGAACGTCTGGGTGGCAACGTCCGGGTGTTCAACCTCGCTCGGTCCGCGCATACGTCTCGAGATAGCTTTCTCAAATACAAACAGCTCACGAGCCAGCAATTCGACGTGGTGGTCATGTACCACGGCATCAATGATACGCGGATGAATTGTTGCCCGCAGAGCGAGTTCAAGGATGACTACACACATTGCTATTGGTATCGGGGCATGAAGCGTCGCGTCGCTGCCGGAAGGTTGAGCCTGGCGGGGTTGATTCAAGACGACATGCAGAGTTTGATCCCGTTGGGAGAACCCGAGCCGGAATCGCTTGATTTGGGACGGACGATCAAAACGGGTCCCGCGTTTCGCGCCAATCTGGAAGGCGTCGTCCACGGGGCGAAAGATTCCGCACAACCCGTGCTGATGATGACGTTTGCCTACCACGTTCCCGGGAACTATTCCCGCACTCAGTTCGAAGCCGGCCGGTTGGATTACGGGCCGGGTAAGCACCAACTGCCGATTGAACTCTGGGGACGGCCGGACAACGTCGCGCGGACGATCGACGTTCACAACGGGATCGTCGACGAATTGGCATCAAAAAACGATCATGTTGTCTTGGTCGATCAGCACAGTTTGATGCCAAAGGACGGGGAGCACTTTTCCGACCCCTGCCACCTGACGGAAGCAGGCGTCACACGCTTCGTGGAAAACATGCTGCCGGCGATCGTGGACCGCTGGGAGTCGGCAATGCAAAGTCGTCAGTGAATGCCGCCTGTGATTTGCCCTGACGGATCAAGGATGCCGTGCACCGGTTCTGAGAATATGGCGCGGTGCGTATGAACTCTGAAAGGGAAATGCTACAACGAATCTCTGTTTTTCGGGGATTGACGGTCTGTTGTCTGTTACGAGATGCCGTTCATGGGTTCGTTGTGGATCTTCGCGCTGACGATTTTCTTGAGCGCGACGCTGCTGTTTTCCGTTCAACCGATGTTTGGCAAGATGGCGCTGCCTCTGCTCGGCGGTAACCCGTCGGTGTGGAACACGTGCATGTTCTTTTTTCAAGCCGTGTTGCTGGCCGGTTATGGTTATGCGCACCTGACCACGCGGTTTCTGGGAACGCGGCGGCAGGCGGCTCTGCACTTGGTCGTCATTTCGTTGCCGTTTTTTCTGCTTCCGATTGCGGTGCCGGAAGGCTGGGTCCCTCCGGAGGGCACGAACCCCGTATTTTGGCTGCTCGGTCTGCTCACCGTGGGAGTCGGCGCGCCGTTCTTCGCCATCTCGGCGACGAACCCACTGCTACAGCAATGGTTCTCGCGAACGTCACACCGCTCGGCCAATGACCCGTACTTTCTCTACGGATCCAGCAACTTGGGAAGCATGCTGGCGCTCTTGAGCTACCCGATTCTCGTTGAGCCTTTGTTACGGCTCCAACAACAAAGTTTCGTGTGGGCCTCTGGATATGGTGCGCTGACGCTGCTGATTGCCGTGTGCGCCGTCATGCTCTGGCGATCACCGAAGGAGCAGCCGGCTTCGCTCGACGTCAAACTGGATCGAGACTCGACTTCTGAGGCTGCGAGCTCCGAAGTCACAAACGCGCGTCGATGGCGCTGGATCGCGTTGTCGTTTGTACCTTCGAGCTGGATGCTCGGCGTGACGACGACGCTCACCACCGACATCGCGCCGATACCGCTGTTGTGGATTCTTCCGCTTGCGTTGTACTTGTTGACGTTCGTTCTTGCGTTCGCGAGACGGTCGATTGCGCCTCACGTGTTGTGGGTCAAGCTGTTCGCGTACGTGATGATTGGTCTGGTCGCCTCGCTCATGTTCATCAGCGCATGGCAGTTGATGCCGCTGCACTTGGCCGCCTTTTTCGTCGGCAGTATGGTTTGCCACAACAAATTGGCTTCCGACCGGCCTGCCGCAACACATTTGACCGAATTCTACTTCTGGATGTCGCTCGGGGGTGTGTTCGGCGGAATGTTCAACGCGCTGATCGCGCCGGCCGTGTTTCCTTGCGTGTTGGAATATCCGCTTACGATGGGGGCAGCTTGCCTGTTGTGTTCAACGTTCGTCGACGACCGCGTTGTGTCCGTCAAGAGTTTTTTCAACAGCCGAAGGTTTGACATCGTCCTGTTGATCGTCTTCGTCGGGGTTGTCTACGTTGCGATGGACCTCACAAAGAAAAACGTTCTACTCATTTCCAGCAGCGTGGTCATCGTGTGGGTCGCCGTTTGCGCGACACCGCTGTTATTCATCTTCTATTATCTGAACAAGACGCGTTGGTTTGGCTTCGTGTTATGCGCCGCGATGCTGTTGAGCCCGTTTGAAATCAGTCCTGGCGAAAAGTGGTTGTTTATGGGGCGCGATTTTTTCGGCGTGCACCGTGTGACGGAAGACTCCGAACATCTACGCTGGTTGTGGCATGGGACGACCGTACACGGACTTCAGTCGAGAGACGCCAATAAGCCGTCGCTCAATTGCGAACCGCTCACGTATTACCATCGCAACGGCCCGCTGGGCGACATTTTTCAAATTTGCCCGGCGGGCGAATCGGAAAGCCGGGTCGCGATCGTCGGGTTGGGGGCGGGTGCTGCTCTGTGTTATCGAGCGCCCCATCGAAAGTTCACGGTTTACGAAATCGATCCCGTCGTCGTCCGGTTGGCTGAAGACCCCGAGTATTTTACCTACCTCGACCGCTGTGTCTCGGGCGACTACGAGATCATTCTCGGTGACGGCCGCCTCAAATTAGCCGAAGCGCCTGCGAGCGAATACGACCTAATTGTGTTTGATGCTTTCAGCTCTGATGCGATTCCCATGCACATGTTGACCCGAGAAGCGATTGCCGCATACCTCGAAAAGCTCAAACAAGGCGGTATCATCGCGTTTCACATCTCCAACAAGCACTTAGACCTGAGCCACGTGTTGGCCGACCTTGCTGCCGACGCGGGGTTGGTGTGTTGTCGGGGCACTATCATCTCCGTTCCAGACGAAGAATGGAAAGCGACGCGGTTGACCGTTTCGACGTGGTGCGTATTGGCCCGAGACGAGTCGGACGTGAAACGTCTTCTCACTCGAGCCCGATGGAAGGACATCTCGCCCGACGAGCCAGGACGGCCGTGGACCGACGATTTCTCCAATTTGATTCGAATACTAAGGTGGTAGGCGTGCTCAGCCGGCAGCTCATGGAGCGGGAGCGAACTTCATATCGACGTGCGAGTTTGTTAGAACATGGCGTTCTTGTTAGGTTTGTCAACTGACTCGTTTCGATTGTCGTGTGTCATCCTGTTTTGCAGGGCGAAGAATTGCCCAAAGGTCGAACCGGCGTCGTTTCGAATGACTTGACTTAAGGGGTTATCTTCTCACACGTTTGTCAAGACGAGGGTTCCATTGGCAGCAACCAAGCGAGACTTCGACGATTTTCTCGAGAAGTTCAAGAATCATCACGATTTAATGGTCACCGAACTGCACAAGGTGATCATCGGTCAGGACGAGGTGATCGAGCAGATCCTCTCGGCGATCTTTACCGGCGGTCACTGTTTGCTGGTGGGTGTTCCCGGTCTGGCCAAAACACTCATCGTGAGCACGATCGCGCAGATTCTCGACGTTGAGTTCAAGCGTATTCAGTTCACGCCCGACTTGATGCCGTCGGACATTACCGGCACGAACGTGTTGGAGGAGTCCGATACGGGCCGGCGTGAATTTCGGTTCGTACAAGGCCCGGTGTTTACGAACATTCTTCTGGCCGACGAAATCAACCGGACGCCGCCCAAGACACAGGCCGCCTTGTTGCAGGCGATGCAGGAACGCGAAGTCACCATCGGCCAGACGACGTACGATTTACCCGAGCCATTTTTCGTGATCGCGACGCAAAACCCGATCGAGCAAGAAGGCACGTACCCACTCCCCGAAGCGCAGTTGGACCGCTTCATGTTCAACGTGAAGGTCGATTACCCGACGCTCGAAGAAGAAGAGCAGATCCTCGGATCGACAACGTCCGGCGAGCCCACCGAGGTGCGGAAAGTTCTTTCAGCTAAGGCGATCTTGTATCTCCAGCGGCAGATCAGCCAGATCGAAGCGACGCCTCTGACGTTGAATTACGTCTCACGACTCGTGCGTGCGACGCGTCCGTCCGACGAGTCGGCTCCCCAGTTTGTCCGCGAGATGGTCGATTGGGGCGCCGGTCCACGGGCCGGGCAGTATCTCATTGCCGGCGGGAAAGCCGCCGCGGCCATGGACGGCAGGCCGAGCGTCGCTCTGGACGACATTCGCCGCGTCGTCATTCCCGTTCTCAGGCACCGCATCTCGACCAACTTCCAGGCACAGGCCGAAGGGCTCAACACAGAAGACATTATCGCCCGTCTCGTCGAAGAGGTTCCCGAGCCGAACATTCCCAAGTATGAATGACCTGTAGGAACTCACGGGTGCGCATCTTATGCCGACCGCGGAAGAATATCTCAAACCCGAAGTCATTCGCACGGTCTCCCGGCTCGACCTGCGTGCGCGGTTTATCGTCGAAGGTTTCCTAAGCGGCCTGCACACGAGCCCCTACCACGGGTTCAGCGTCGAGTTCAGCGAGCATCGGCGCTATACGCAGGGTGACGACCCGAAAGACATCGACTGGCTCGTGTATGCCAAGACCGACCGTTACTACATCAAAAAATATCAAGCTGAGACGAACATCAGCGGCTACTTAATGATGGACCTTTCCGAAAGCATGGCCTACACGCACCGGCAAGAGCTAACGAAGTTCGACTACTCGGTCTGTCTGGCCGCTGCGCTGGGCTACATGATGATCCACCAGCAGGATCCAGTCGGTCTGGTGACGTTCGACGAAACAATTCGGCAGATGCTTCCACCGCAGAGCCGGCGGGCACAGCTGGGGAACATTCTCGCCGTGCTGGCGAAATCGCGGCCGACCGGTCCCACGGAAATCGCGCGCAACCTGAAACAAGTTGCCGCCAACATCCGGCATCGCAGTTTATTGATGCTGTTTTCGGACCTGCTGACCGATGTCGAACCGGTTGTGGACAGCCTCCACCAGCTGCGACACCGCGGGCACGACATCATCCTGTTTCACATACTCGACGAAGCGGAGGTCAACTTCCCGTTTCAAGGCATGGTTGATCTCAAGGATCCGGAAACCGGTGAGAATCTGGTTCTCGACGCCGCCGGCATGCGAGCCGATTACCTGGAAACGCTCAATGAGCTTCGCGAACGATTCCGCAAGGAATGCCTCTCGATGGGCGTCGACTACGTTCCGCTTGATACGAGCATGTCGTTCGACAAGGCGCTCCTGGAATATCTCTCGCAGCGCAAGGCGCGGTTTTGACAACGGCTCCCAATCAGTGTCAACCGTCTAAATCGCGTTGCACCGTTTAAACGCCGGCCCCGCCCGTCACAGCGACGTCTGCCTGGGCGGGGGATTGTGAATCGACGATGGTTCGATTGCCATCAGTTTTCTTCAGCCGCCAGATGTATTGGTCGACGACGAAATGGTGCACGTTGATGACGGCGACCACGAGTAGTGCGCTTTCGACAGGTCCGTACCCGACCAGTTGAAATGCCCACGGTACGCACATAAACAAGCCATAACCCAGGCCCACACATTTCGCGTAAAAACCGGCCACGTGGTAGAGCGGCCCGTGACGATTGCCGTCCAGAGCCATCTGATCTTTGAGATGAAAGATCACCACGATCGCGATGTATTGGACACTGTGGAAGATCGTCGCCCAGACAAACGCGTCGAACGGGCTCAGCACAAAAAACCAGACACCGTTCGTAACGATCGTCAGCATGCTGATGAACGGCATCGGGCCGCTCTTGCCCCACCAGATTTTAACAAACAACACCGGCGGCGCGCAGAACGCCAGATACTTCAACGCGGTATTGGCAACCGTGAGCGTATCGGGCAACCAGGATTGGCTCCGAATCTGTTCCGCCGACATCAGCCATCGCAGTCCGATGTCCTCGCCGTCGAGAAACGTGTGGAAGAATGCGAGCATCGACACCCACCACAGCAGTCGCTTATCGGTGGCGCCCAACAGGCACCCCGACCGATACGCGTACATGACGGCTAGTCCGTAGGCCTGAGCAGCATAGTGGTACGGCGACCAGGTCAGATAAAGTTTTGTGATGAAAGGTCCCATCTTGTCCGGAAAGTGAATGCAGACCGTCAACACGACCATGGTGATCAAGGGAAATGCCATCGTCAAAAATGGCAACGACCGGTATGCGCCCGGCTTCGTGTAAAGCCGTACCGTTGAGGCGCTGAAGTGGGCCGAGTTGAAGATCAAAAGAAACACCGGCAACACGCTGGGAGCGATCATCGAGGGGCTCTGCCGCGCGACAACGACAAGCGTAACCACCAAGCTCAGCCCTCCTCCGATCAGCATGTAATCGAAGACTGGGTGAACGAAGGATCGCCCGAGAAGCGCGCCGGAAAGCGGACGTTGGTTGTCAGCCGTTGTCATGGTTTCGCTCGTCGAAGCTGATTGATGTGTTCGAGTCCTTGCCGGGCGGGCACCAGATTCGGATCGAGCTGAATGGCTCTTCGAAAAAATGATTCCGCGTGATCCGTCTGGCCGGCCATCAGCAATGACGACGCGAGGTTGCAGTTCGCCCTTGCCGAGTCCGGTCGAAGTTGGGCGGCCCGGTCACTGATCTCGACTGCTTCTTTGATCACGTCTTTGTCGACGACTTTGTCGACTTCGATTCGTTGACGTACTCGTTCCTGGAGCGCGGATGAGAGGTCCGTGAGCACGTCGAAATCGGACATGGCGTCGAGTGATGCCAGTCGTTTTAACGCCGCGACTTCCGTTTCAAAATCCTTATATTGTCGTGCCGTCTTGGCAAGACGTCTCAATAACTCCTTCTGGTGAGGAAAGTCGAGGTCGGCCGCTCTTTGGATTTGTTCGGCAGCAAGTTTGTAGTTGTTCCGTCGTAGAAGCGTGTCGATCTGCAAGAAGTACTCGGCGGAAATCTCCAGGCCGGGCAACCGATTCCGCACCCTGAGTGACTCATACACGCCCGTCACAATCGCGCCGAAGATGAACAGCATGCCCAGCGCAAACGCAATCTTGTAAGTTGTCGTTTTGAAAACCGGTTCTTTGACGGCCATTTCGGGCAACCCCACCGATGTATGCAAACGTGCCACGGCGAACGACGTAGGCCAGCAGAACCATCTCTTCAATCTACACCTGACACCCGAAAGCAGCAAGCCGCGATCGGCCCGTTCCCGGTCAATCCCGTCGCCGATGGCACAAGCATAGAACGCCGCATTCGAGACGTCCGCTATGAATTTCTGCCGAATCCGGTATTCTAAATAGCATGTCCATCTGTGACGTTCATGCGATCGATGTCCACGCTCATTATGGCGTCTATACACGCGGCGACGGAACCATCAGTGATCAATGGTCGACCGCAGACGCTCAGACGGTGGTCGAACGAGCTCGCGCCGCCAGAACGCGATTGACGGTCGTCTCCCCGCTGTCGGGTCTATTGCCCCGGCGCGAGGCAGACGCCGCACTCGGCAATGACGAGGCAGCGCGAGTCGTCGCAGAGACCGACAGCCTGTTGCAGTGGGTGATCGTTAATCCGCTGCAGCCGCGCACTTATGAACAGGCCGTCGACATGTTGGCGGCACCCAAGTGCGTTGGAATCAAGCTGCACCCCGAAGAACACGGTTATGCCATTCGGGATCACGGCGAGGCCTTGTTCGAATTTGCGGCTCAACAACAAGCTGTCGTGCTCACACACAGCGGTGATCCGAACAGCCTACCCTGCGATTTCGTTCCCTTCGCCGATGCCCACCCTGGCGTTCCGCTCATTCTCGCTCATCTGGGAAACGGAGGGGGCGCGTCGGGAGACGCCACTCTCCAAGTCCGCGCGATTCAGCAAGGCCGGCACGAGAATCTGTATGTCGACACGTCCAGCGCGCGTTCCATACTTCCGGGGTTGATCGAATGGGCCGTCGCGGAAATCGGCGCTGACCGAATTCTCTACGGCACCGATTCGCCTCTTTACTTCGCTCCCATGCAACGAGCCCGGATCGACCACGCGAGTATTTCTGACGAAGACAAACGGCTCATTCTGTTCGAAAACGCAGAACGAATACTCCGGTTGTGAACGAGCCGTGGCGCGTGCATCGTTGCCGGAACCAGAAGCCGTCCCAACACCCGGTTGTGGTCGAGTTCGACGCTACAAATGGAGAGCACACGTTGGCGATCAGAGGGGTTTTGGGACCACTTTCCGTGTCGGGCTGGGGCGCGACGATTGTTAGGCCCGTTGCGATGCGTTTATAATCGAGAGCTCTGCTGAATAGCGAGATTCCTCCCCGGGCTCGCTAACGACGGCATCGATTCACCCCGATAGGCCAAGTACCATGCACAACTATCCGACGCGCCGGCAGTTCATTTCAACCACGGCACAATGGGCCACAGCGGCCGGCGTGGCTGCGTCGACACTGCCGACATTTTCTGCTGAACAGAAGAAACCAGCATTTCAGATTTCATTGGCACAGTGGTCGTTACACAAGACGTTGCTTTCCGGAAAGCTGGACAACCTCGATTTCGCCGCCGCTTCGAAAAACGACTACTCGATCGCGGCCGTCGAATACGTCAATCGGTTTTTCAAGGACAAGGCAAAAGACTCAAAGTATCTGGCGGAGATGAAGGCGCGGGCTGACGACGCGGGCGTCGAGAGCTTGCTCATCATGATCGACGACGAAGGACATCTGGGTGACCCCGATGATTCCAAGCGGACGAAGGCGGTCGAAAATCACTTCAAGTGGGTCGAAGCCGCCAAGTATCTGGGCTGTCACTCCATCCGGGTCAATGCGGCAAGCTCCGGCAGTTTCGACGAACAGCAGGATCTGGCAGCCGACGGACTGCGCCGCGTCACCGAGTTTGGAGCCTCACATGGCTTGAACGTCATTGTCGAGAACCACGGCGGACTCTCGTCGAACGGCCAGTGGCTGGCCGGCGTGATGAAGAAGGTCGACCATCCGCGTTGCGGCACGCTTCCCGATTTTGGCAATTTCAACTTGGGCGACGGAAAAATGTACGACCGCTACAAGGGCGTCAGGGAACTCATGCCGTTTGCCAAGGCGGTCAGTGCCAAGTCGCACGATTTCGACGACGACGGTAACGAAACGCAAACCGATTTCTTCAAAATGATGAAGATTGTGCTCGACGCAGACTACAGCGGGTACGTCGGCGTCGAATACGAAGGGAGCAAGCTGAGCGAGCCGGAGGGGATCGTCGCAACGCGCAAACTACTCGAACGTGTTCGCGCCGCATTTGCCCAAGGCGCCTAGTGGTATCACCACTTTGATTCTGGCAGTTCCTTCTGGAACAACCGCACTGGCGGACAAGGCGCCAGTGCTCGTTTTTCATTTTTCGAACCGACAAGATCAATC
>Ga0315336_1002950_pt1 | contig 24156 bp, 22 predicted proteins | sample ASW5metaG_FD_204512 | JGI IMG/M metagenome (GOLD analysis project Ga0315336, IMG submission 204512) | Ammonia-oxidizing marine archaeal communities from Monterey Bay, California, United States - ASW #5 | ecosystem: Environmental > Aquatic > Marine > Intertidal zone | place: USA: California... | reverse complement strand
CCGGCGCAACAGGCGCATTCAGCCCATTTCCACCGAAGGTGCCATCGAGAACGATTCTGTAAATGTCTTCTGGAGCCTCGTGAAACGAGTCGTAGCTCGTTTCATGCTGGACGAACAGGAGAATGAGGAGTGAAACAGTTAGGCCCAGAGATAGGCCAAGAAGATTGATCGCCGAGTAGCCCAGGTTCTTTTTCAGATTCCTAAAAGCTGCCGACAGGTATGAACCAAACATATGAGAGGGAATCAATTTGGTGACTGTACCCTTCATTACGGTATCACGTCTGAATTGGTTACCGAATCAGCTGGATATCAAGTCTGGCAATATGAAGGATGTTTTCGCCTTCGCAGAGCTTAACGTTGCAGGTTGGTAGTTCTTTTTGAGCAGCACACCTCCTCGCTCGAATAGGTCCTTGTTGTGCCGTTGAAACTCACCCCAGGAATTCGCAGAGTCTAGCTCGACTGCTCGTTCATGTACCTTGATCATGTAGAACCAGGTAATCGTTTCGTGATATTTCGCTTCGTCGCCCAGGTGGGTAACGTAGCGGCGAAGGTCAGTACAAAATAGGGCGATGGCCTCGTGTAGCGGATGGGCAATCACGTAGATCCAGGCCATTCTCAAGTGGCCATCGTGAGTGAATTCGTCTGGCGAAAGGCTGCAGTCTTCAAACGCCCGCCGAAAGGTAGCATCCGTCATTCTGACTCAACCATATTGTGGCTGTCCGTGGCGGACAGCTCGAGTCGGTAGACCGTTTTCAGCATCTCAATTCGTTGGAGTGTTTCCTCGGAAAAGGGGGCCTTTCCCTCGAAGGCATGTAGCACGATTCCTTCCATCAGGTCGCCCAGCGTGATATCCAGATATTCAGCGAGCCCTTTCAACACTTTGAGCATATTTGATTCCATTCGAAATCCGGTCTGGGAGCGTTTGATCTTCTTTTTTTGCATGATTGGGACGATTAATTTGTTATGTATGTAACAATATAACAAATAATATATTAAAATAGGAGTTCAGAGAGCGAAGTCTGATATTTGGGTTCACCCACACTGTTAGAGCCATGTTTCGATCTCATTTATTCCAGTTAGTCCTTCTAGCTCTCGTCGTAGGATGCACTTCCGAATCGAATCTTACTCATGTCGATGGACTCGGGAGCATCGACTTTCCGAATTCGGGAAATCAGGCTGCTCAGGAGCCATTTTATCGGGGTGTATTGCTAATGCACTCATTCGAGTTCACTTCTTCTGCCGAAGCTTTTCTTGAGGCCCAAGAAGCTGATCCGGCATTTGCGCTGGCGTACTGGGGTGAAGCCATGACCTACAATCATCCCCTGTGGCAGGAAAAAGATGTTGCCGCAGCCCATGGCATCCTCTCGCGAATGGATGCGGCCGGAGCTGTTGGAGCGACGGAGCGAGAACAAGGCTACATCAACGCGGTCAGGGTTCTTTATGCAGATGGCACCAAAGGAGAGCAGGACTCCACGTATATGGATACAATGGAAGCTCTTTCGATGGCCTATCCGGAAGACGACGAGGCTCGGGCATTCTACTCCCTTTCCGTATTGGGATCCACCGATGGAGCGCGCGACTTCGACGTTTACGAGAGAGGTGCATCCATAGCGCGCCCTATTTTTGAAAGAAATCCAAATCATCCGGGTGCTGCCCACTATCTGATTCATTCATATGACGATCCCGGACATGCGCACCTGGGACTGGCAGCGGCAGACGCCTATTCTGAGATCGCTCCAGGAGCAGCGCACGCGCAGCATATGACGACGCATATCTTCCTTGCACAGGGCAATTGGCGACGTGTGATCGACAATAATATTCGCGCGATGAACGTGTCGGACGAAGGCCGAGCGAAGCGAGGCCTGAGGCCAGGAGTGTGTGGCCACTATTCCTCTTGGAGACATTATGGACATCTTCAACTAGGAGAGATGGACGAAGCAGAGGCGATGATGGGTGACTGTTTTGAACGCATCAGTGATTCCGATCATTCAACGAGCGAGTGGTTCTACTTTTCAGGAATGAGAGCACATCACTTACTCAGCCGTGAACTGTGGGACCGAGTGGGCGATTGGATGCCAGAACTCGAGTCACTCCCAGAAAGTCACGTACTCGCAGGCGTGGCATTTACCAATGGTCTGATGCTTCTAAAATCGGGAGACATCGATGGAGCTGACGCATGGCGGGCCCACATTGGAGCCGGAAGAAATCCAATGTCCGAAATACTATTTTCGCTTTTTGATGGGTACCGTCTCGTTGTAAGTGGTGAAGTTGAAGCAGGTCTGGAGATGTTGAGAAGCGTTGCCGAACGGGAGGCTTCTATGCCACTGGAGTTTGGACCACCCAGCAATCCGAAACCAACGCACGAATTGCTTGCGGAAGCGCTCGTCGAAACGGGCAATATCGCTGAGGCGATTGAGGTCTATGAAATTGCGTCGTCTCGAACGCCGAAGAGGTGGATATTGGGAAAGGCAGACGGATTGAGGGTCGAATAGGTCGCTCTGACCAACAAAAGTAGGCCAGTCGACATCTTGAGTCGGCAAATTGCATGCGCTGATCGGTAGGACACTCGTTTCTTGGGAAAACATTATCTGTTGTCTCTCAGAACCTGTGTCGTGATGAAAAAGCTGTTCTCTCGTTTCCTTCTACTCGTCCTTCTGCTTGTCTTATTTCAGCCAGCGAATGCCCAGGTAGCACGTGTTTTAACACTAGCTGATTCCCTGGTGGGCGGAGTTGGCGGAATCGCTGTTGACCGATTGGGAAACGTCTACTCTGCTGACTTTATGGATACCGTCTGGCGAATAAAGCCGGATGGTCGAGTGATCAAGTTCGCCACGGGGCTCTACGGCCCATCGGGAAATTTCTTCGACGACCGAGGAAATCTACTTCAGTCGAATTTCTTCGGACACTACATCTCCATAATCGATCGGCACGGGAATCACGAGGTCTGGGTTGATGAGGGGCTAAACGGCCCTGTCGGAATAACGATTAACAACGATAAAGAAGTCTTTGTGGTCAATTGCAATTCCAATAGCGTCAGTAAGATTGACGCCAATCGGAAAGCGCAATCATTCGCTGAAGGCGAATTATTTAAATGCCCAAATGGAATAACGACAGGACCTGATGGTGCCATCTATGTCGTCAATTTTCGCGACGGAAACGTGATCAGGGTAGATGAACAAGGCAGTGCAAGTGTATTTGCTACGATTCCAGGAGGCGGCAACGGACATATCGCAGTCGCTCGTGGTGACTTCTATGTGACAGCTTTCCAGACCAATCGAGTTTTCAAGGTTACGATGGAAGGGGAGGTTGTTCATCTGGCTGGAACCGGTGCATTTGGAGAACTTGATGGATCGCCCCTCGAGGCGACGTTCGTGTTTCCGAACGGAATTGCAGTGGACCCCAATCGCGGCGACCGTTTATTTGTCAACGACTACATCAACCGAACTCCTCCTGGAGTGGACTTCCCCCCGGTGCCTCTTGCTAACATTCGCATGCTCAAGCTTGAGGCTATCAACGACTTATTGGCGATTGGGCTACAGAGCGGAGGCATACAGGGCCTTGAAGCTGCCTACTCGGCCTACAAATCCAATCCGTCCAATAGTGGAATAAATACCGAACGAGACGTAAACGGCTATGGCTATGCCCTCATGAATCAAAACCGGTTGGCTTCTGCCGTTCGACTCTTTGAACTGAACGCTGAGTCCTATCCCAACTCGTTCAACGCATACGATAGCCTGGCCGAATCTTACATGAATCAGGGTCGTGACGAGGAGGCAATCGCCAATTACGAGAAATCGCTCGAGTTGAATGCAGCCAATCAGAACGCGCTGGATATGATCGAGCGAATTAAGAACAAATAGCTCCTTTTGGCACCGTCCATCCCCGAGCTGAATGCGGCTGGTGCGAGCTCAACTATTAGTGTAGTGCATGGTAGGGAGGGGTGCGGGTCAGGCCTTCGGCCGGACCCGCACGTTGTTCGCGAGAGAATAGTACCTTGGTCATGAACGAGGCATCGTAAACCCTTCCTATCGAGATGGAACAGAGGCAAAACATAATTCCGGAACCGGCAATTTCCCGGCGGCAGACGTTGTGGATCGTCACGCTCGGCTGGTTTTTGTTTTTCACATTGTGGACGCTGTTCATTCTCGGGTGGAGCCTCGGTGAGGTTAGCCTGGAAGCAGCCGCAATTTCGGGTGTGATATCTACGTTCACCGCTGCTTCGTTGGGCTACGGGGTGTGGCGGCTTACGGGCGCTGTTTCGTGGCCTCAAGCGGTTCAGGTACGTTTTATCATAACGCATCTCCTGGCAGCAATGTTATTCTCCATTCTTTGGACTGCCACCACGCCCGTTATCGCGGTGCTCTGGGAGGGAGGATCTATTTCTGAGATGCAGTGGGATATGCAGGTCTACACCTGGCGCCTGTTCATGGGCTCATGGCTCTACTTCATCGTCGCGGGCTTGTCCTATTCAGCTCGAATCAGCGGGCGGCTCCGTCATCAGCAAAGGGTGACAGCTCGCGCAAACCTGGATGCAATGCGATCACGATTGCACCCTCATTTTCTATTTAATGCCCTGCATTCCGTCTCTGCAATGATCAAGACCGATCCAAACCGTGCATCGGACGCCATGGAGATGCTTGGGGATCTTCTTCGCTATGCGATTAAGGATCGCGAATCCGACCGAGTCCCGTTTGGTGAGGAGTGGCGGTTCGTCACGGACTACGTCGAGTTGCAGCAGCTACGGTTCGGTGATCGAATAGAAGTCACACTCGATTTAGGCGCCGAAGTACAGAACGCAATGGTACCCGTATTCATTTTGCAACCTCTCGTCGAAAACGCATTCGTTCACGGAATGGAGGCCTCAAGTGACAAAGCTCATATCCACATTTCTGCTGCAGTCAACAACGGAATGCTCGAATTGACGGTCGAAGATGATGGCCCGGGACCTTCGGAATCCTCAACCACCCGCGCGAGCGGTACTGGAATAAGTAATCTCACTGTTCGGCTGGAATCGCTCTTCGGGGATCGAGCTAATTTTGAACTTTCTAGTCGGCACCCTGCGGGTGCGCGTGCTCAAGTTCGCATACCCGTCGAGGAAGAATGAAGCCCATCCGGACAGTAGTCGTTGATGACGAAGCCCTCGCTCGCCAGCAGCTTACGGAATTGGTGAGCGGCCACGATCGCCTCGCTTTAGTGGGAGAAGCGTCCGATGGTGTGCAGGCGCTAAGCGTTATCGAAACTGAACAACCAGATCTGGTATTCCTTGATATCCGTATGCCGGGGAAATCAGGACTCGAAGTCGTAGAATTGATGCAGCACAAGCCGCGCATCATCTTTACTACGGCATTTGAAGAGTTCGCCGTGACCGCCTTCGAATTACAGGCATTGGACTACCTGCTTAAGCCATTTGGACGACGCCGCTTCGAACAAGCAGTGCAACGACTTACCGGGTATGACGATGATCTGGCCGATCGAATCGCAGCTGCAACCGAAGTCGGGCCGCTAGAACGGCTCTACGTACGTGATCGAGGGAGGGTCAAACTGGTCCCAGTTTCAGAAATAGTCCGCATAGAGGCAGCAGACGATTACGCTCAACTCCATACGCAAAATGGCGAGTATCTCGTTTCCTGTCGCATGAAAATGCTGGAAGAAAGGCTCGATTCTGCTCTATTCGTGAGAATCCATCGTAGCTCTATTGTCAACCTGAATCATATTCAGGATATAGCTAGCAGCGGAAATGGACGCTACGAAGTCCGGTTGAAAGACGGGGAAATCTTGAATGCCAGCAGATCGGGAGCCGCTCGGCTTCGAGATCTTATTGATTCAAATAGTACCTGACACCGATCGCGGAGCTCAGGTCGAAATCAGAATCTGGAGCAACGTTCAGAATCGGAACGATTTCGAAAAAAAACTCGATCGGATAGTCGCGCATTGTCCTTCCAACTCCCACCGGAAATCTCACGCCAACTTTCGCATCGTCACTAAAAATTGCTCGCCCGCCGATTCCAAAATACACGGGTACACGTCCTTTGTATTCGTCTGCGGAGAAGAAATAAACGCGGTGGTAGAGGTAGTCCGCGTGCACCTGGACCGAGGTGTCGTGTGAAAATGACCAAGCTACCGCAGCATCAACGGCGTGTTGCCTACCAACCCACTGTTTGACACTAATCCCTGTGGGCTCACCCACGATCAGCCCGATTCCGAATTCATCCTGTGCGGACGAGGACTGGGTCACAAAAAGAAAGCCCAGAAAAAGTAGGAGGGTGCGCATGCGATTATTCAGTTTACAGATAATAAATGGGTGAGCGAGACGCGGTTCGCTCATGCTCGGATCGAATCACGTGCGAGCCATCAGAATGGTTACGTTCGACTCGGGTTAGGAGACGGTTTCACCTGCATTCAGGACGTCTTTTTCGATACGTCCATCGACTAACTCAATAACGCGGTCGCTATAAGAGGCCCAGTGGTCGGAATGAGTCACCTGAATGATGGTAACTCCTTCTTCCTTATTCAACCGCCTGAACCAATCCATAACAATCTCGCCATGGCTGGTGTGCAGGTTTCCAGTGGGCTCATCGGCCAAAATCAATTTCGGCTGCATGATGAGCGCCCGTGCGACGCCAACGAGCTGCTGCTGTCCACCAGATAACTGGCTGGGAAAGAGGTCTGCTTTGGCAACCATGTTGAAGCGGTCCAACATTTCGGCCACCATGCTCTTGCGCTCGCTCGACTTGATCTTCTTGTAGAGCAACGGAGTCTCAAGATTTTCATATACCGTGAGATCGTCGATCAGGTGATATGCTTGAAATACGAACCCGATATACTGTCTGTGCAGATCAGTGCGTTTTCTGTCGCTGATCTTGTGTACTGGCTGATCAAAAAAGTAGTACTCGCCTGTGGATGGCTCGTCTAGCATTCCCAGAATGTGGAGAAGGGTCGACTTCCCGGAGCCAGAAGGCCCCATTATCGATACAAATTCACCCTCAGCGATCTCCATATTGATGTTTCTCAGGATGAAGGATCGGTTGAATCCATGCAGGTAGGACTTGGTAATTTTTTCTAGGCGAATCATAAAATTGAACTAGGTTTCAGCAAGAGGCTCCAATCAAGGGAGCCGTCACAAAGAATTAAGATAACTACTGGTACTTGAGCGCATCAACGGGGTTGGCAAGAGATGCTTTGATCGTCTGATATCCTACTGTTGCGAGCGAAATGAATAGTACGACCCCACCCACAAGAAGGAAACTTCCAATACCGAATGAGACTCGATACTGAAACGTATCGAGCCAGCGATTCATTCCAATCCACGCGAGTGGACTTGCAAGCACGAACGCGAATAGTACAAACTTGGTAAAATCTTTTGCGAGCAAGGCCATAATAACCGGCGTGCTTGCTCCCATCACCTTACGTATGCCGATTTCCTTTACACGTTGCTCAGCTGTATAGGAAGCCAATCCGAACAAGCCGAGGCAGGCGATCATTATGGTGAGGAATGCGAATCCCCCGAAGAGCCTACCCAGACTCAAATCCGCTGCATAAAGTGCATTGACATCATCATCGAGGAATGAATAGTCATAGATATACGCTGGGTACAGATCTTGCCAGATTCGACCTATATCGTCGATAGCTGCCCTCGTCATACCCGGATTGGTGCGAATGAGAGCATAAAAATAGGTCTGTTCATTGACGATGGTAATCACTGCGGGTTCAATTACATCGTGAAGCGACTCTGAATGGAAGTCTTCAAATACTCCAATTACCTGCCCACCAAACTGTCCACCTCCGAACGAAATCGAATGATTTAGCGCCTCTTCGGCTGATTCCCATCCAAAATCCGCAACGGCCGTCTCGTTTATCAGGAACGCGCCGAGCGTGTCTGATGGATGGTCCATAGACGGTGTGCGACCCGCGACCATCCCAATGTCCAACGTTTCGATAAAATCGAAATCACTTGTGAAAGCCTGTAGCAAAAACTGATCGTCGGGTGCTCCGTCATCAGGCATTATGGGCTGATTTCCAACAAAAAATCCTGGAGCTGATGATGATGCAGACATAGATGAGACCGAAGGAAGCAGTTTTACTCGATCTCTGAAGCTCTTGTACTGGGTCCTGACCAGCGGATCTGTCAGTTGAACGACAAGCACTTGTTCGCGATCGAATCCGAGATCCAGATCACGGGTGAAATTGAGCTGCCTGAACACCACAGACGTCGCCACAATCAACACGATTGATACTGCGAACTGAAATACAACGAGACTTCTTCTTAGTCTACCACCTGAAGCCGCTGAGCTAGGTGATCCCTTGAGAACGGCGGCGGGCTGGAAGCGCGACAAAAACAGCGCTGGATAACTTCCTGCTATGATCCCACACGCAATGGTGATTCCGAGAAAAACAGCGGCGGACCAGAAAAACCCACCCGAAAGGAGCGAAAGACTTTTTCCGGCAGCCGTGTTAAAAGTTGGAAGAAGTACGAAGACCAATCCTACCGAGATAATCATCGAAAGGACTGAAAGGACAGTCGACTCACCCATAAACTGACGGATGAGCTGCCCTCTTTCTGCTCCCATCGTCTTGCGTATTCCTACTTCCCGTGAGCGAGACGCGGATCGAGCAGTCGCCAGGTTCATGTAGTTGATACACGCAATCAACAGAATGAATAGGGCGATGGCGCTAAGCGCGATTACGGTTCCCCGACTCCCGTTTGCCAGTATTTCACCATCCAGGTGTGAGTCTAAGTGGATGGATTGAAGTGGCTGAAGAAAAACATTGAACTCGCCGCCTATAGCTGCCAGCTGAGCACCTATAAGCCGCTCCGAAAAATCATCAATTTTAGTCTCAACAACGGTTGGATCGGTCCCAGGAGCCAGGCGGACGTAGGTGTAAAGTGCTGGTCGCAGGTTTCCTTCGAGAAATTGAGGTCCGTAAATGGGCGTTCGAAGAGTCGAAAGAGAGGCCAGAAAGTCCGCTTTAAAATGAGATTGCTCTGGAACGTCCTTAATCACACCCGTTACGGTGAACTCATACGCATTATCCAAGCGTAGACGTTGTCCCATCGGGTCTTGGCCGCGAAAGTATTTCTCCGCCATGGACTCGGTGATGACGACAGAAAATGGTGCTGCAAGCGCGTTCTGTTCGGTGCCAAGAACCAGGTCGAAAGTAAACGTTCCGAATGCTGTCGAATCGACGAACACGAATCCTTTTTCCAGAAACTTCAGATCATCTTTTGCCACCAGCCACATCTGGTTGGGTGGACGCAAACGCACAGCGCTCAGAATCTCAGGAATTTCCTCCTGAATCAAGGGAGCCCAGCTTGCGGCAGATGTAGCGCTTGAGAATTCGCCCGAGCCAAAAGAACCCTCCAAAGCTATCCGATAAATGTCATCGGCATATTCGTGGTGCGCATCGTAGGATAGCTCGTCCGTGATGAAGAGCGATATCATGAAAAACGCTGCCATTCCGACAGCGAGACCAAAGATATTGATGAAGGCGTACGCCGGCTTTTTTTGCACGTTGCGTAGCGCTATTGAAAGATAATTTCTGAACATTAGTATTTCGGAGTGGTAGACCGCGTCTTAAGCATGCATATATGACGTAATACTGATTACCATGTTACGTTCTGCTCTTGTTTCCATGACTGTATTCCAGACCTGTTTGACCATGATTCGTTTCCCTATTCCTGCCGTATTACTACTGTCAATTCTGCTCGGAGCGTGCGCCGCAAGTGAGCCAGTGACGGTGGAAAATGACGACCTTCTCGATGCACCGGTAAATCCGCTAGACGGGTACAGTTATTTGCAGAACGAGGCTGGAAGCCTCATCATGAATCATTCTGCCACCGGGACGACTCGATTGGGAGATTCGGGCGACATGGTTTTCAGTTCTCAGTCTGGTGATGGGGAGTTCGTGGCGCTGGCCACAGCCAGCGCCACATCATCGGTTCTTTCGCTTATCGGTAGAGATTCTGGAAGCGTTCTTCAGCTTCACGAGGGAGGTGCAGATCTGGCGTTCACCGGAGTCTGGACATCTGATGCCTCTCGTTTTTATTTTGGTTTTTACCAGCCGGTTGGCAAGCAGATGGGTGAGGGTGACATTCGCTACGTGGATGTCGCTACAGGCGAGATTGGACGTGTCGGGTGCTCTGCTTCAAAAGCTGTCTTGGCGGTAATGGCAGACGGGTCTCTGCTCGTCCGAAATAGCGATAATCTTTATCAGGTGACAGCAGACGGATGTGATACGCTCCGCTCAGTAGATGCACGCAAGATGTACCACATCACCGTCTCTCCGGATGGCGGGCACATCGCATACGTTCTGCGCGATCTGGTGTACAACAGAGATTCCAGGCAGTACGAACCTGATTCAACCCTTTACCTGGAATTGTCAACAGGTTCGGACCCAGTCAAAATAGTGGGCGACAAATACGCGCCTCGCAATATGTCCTGGTCACCGGATGGATCCGAGATTGTTTTCGATGTCGGAGTTCAGGATGACACCTCGCGACGAGCAATATCGGTTTACACACTAGACTCAGGTCAATCTTCGTATCTGGTTGCTCCGACTTCTACTACTACATCTCATTCGCACGCTTCCTTTTCGCCGAACGGCCAACATGTGGTTTTTAAAAGCGCAGAAAATGATGGTCAGCCTGATTGGATGGTGAAGACGAACGGCGTACAATTTTCGCAAGTACTTCCGATCGACGCTTCAGTGGAAGACAGACAATGGTCCTGGGTGACGGGCGATACAGCTCTGATTGCTCCCGCTGGTTCAGAGAGCGAGCTCATCGTGATCAATGCAGGGTCGGTTGCTTCAGTCGCTGTGGGAACAGGCGTTCTTCAGGTCTGGACGTCTAACTAAGCTTCTTTTCAAGGATGGCCTTGACTGCTTGCGGATTGGCTGCGCCTCCCGTCTGCTGCATGACCTGACCCATAAAGAATCCGATAAGCCCTTTCTTGCCACCTCGATAAGCTTCCACGCGATCTGGATGTGCGTTCAGAACACTCTCGGCCAGCTGCTCAAGTTCTCCCGTGTCGGAAATCTGTTTTAAGCCTCGAGCCTCAACGATATCCGAGGGTGCTGATCCAGAGGCGATCATCTCTTCCAATACCTCACGCGCCATTCGGCTGCTCAGCGTTCCATCCGAGTGCAGTGCAACGAGTTCTGAGAACTGTTCTGCCGAAAACGAAATGGCAGCCAGTCCTTCCGCTGGTAGAAGAGGTCGAAGCTCGTGAATGAGCCAGTTTGCGACGGCCTGAGGATCATTTCCTGCTGCCTCTTCAAAGAAAGCTCGCACGTGATCCCGCAATGCTAGAAAAACGCCATCTTCTATAGAGACCCCATATTTCTGCGTGAGCGAATTTGCAAGAGCTAGAGTGGCCGTGTCGAGCCCTTCGAGCGGATCCACTTTAATCACGGGCGCCTTGGATTTATCCTGTTTCTTCGCCGGTTTGGATGCAGTTGGCGCTTGTTTTTTCGACCAGGTATCTCTCAGCGTGATGGTTCGGTTCCACACTCTGTTGCCATTTTCGAAGTCGACGGGATCGAGATAGAAATAACCCTGTCGCTCAAATTGATATCGCGTTTCAGGAGTATCATTGGCGGCGCTGGGCTCGATGATCGCCCGGACCGTCTTTATCGAGTCTGGGTTGAGGTGATCCTTGAATGTCTGTCCCTCTTCAACCGCGTCAGGATTAGGCACCTTGAAGAGTCGATCGTACATCCGGACATCTACTGGAATGCCTTCAGTGGCTGATACCCAGTGAATCGTGCCTTTCACCTTGCGGTCTGAAGACTTTCCAGATCGTGTTTCTGGGTCATAGGAGCAATGAAGTTCAACGACATTGCCATCTTGATCCCTAACAACCTCATCACAACGAATGATGTATCCGTGTCGAAGTCTCACTTCGGCTCCTGGGCTCAGACGATGGAATTTTTTTGGCGGGTCTTCCATGAAGTCGCTTCGCTCGACATAAATTTCGCGAGTCAGGGGCACCGTTCGTGATCCTTCTTTTGGAATATCATGCGGCCAGTATGGCGCCTCTATGTTTTCAATAGTGCCTTCGACAAAATTGGTTAAGACCACTTTCAACGGATCGAGTACACACATTACACGCGGCGCCTTCGAGTTAAGGTCGTCGCGCACGGCATACTCGAGCATGGTGAATTCCACCCGATTGTTTGCCTTCGCGACGCCGATCAGATCGCAAAAACGCCTGATAGACTCTGCCGTGTATCCTCTTCGGCGCATTCCTGACAGGGTCAGCATGCGAGGGTCATCCCAACCGTCAACATGCCCCTCGTTGACGAGCTGCAGCAACTTGCGCTTGCTCATTACGGTGTAGTCGATACTAAGCCGAGCCGATTCGTACTGATGGGGACGTGGATCGGAAAAGAGCGCATCAACGAGCCAGTCGTAGAGGGGGCGATGTACATCGAACTCGAGTGTACAGAGAGAATGCGTGATTCCTTCGATAGCGTCCGACAAGGGATGAGCGAAATCGTAGAGCGGATAGATGGGCCACTCATCTCCGCGACGATAGTGCGAAGCTTTCTTGATCCGATAGAGGACAGGATCTCTCAGGAGCATATTGGGTGAGGCCATGTCAATCTTGGCACGCAGAACATGTGCGCCATCATCAAATTCGCCGGTTCTCATCCGGGCGAACAGGTCCAGATTTTCTTCCACACTCCGATCGCGAAACGGACTGTTCGAGCCTGCTTCAGTTACCGTTCCTCTCGTTTCTCTTATTTCTTCGCCGGTCTGGCTGTCGACGAAAGCCTTGCCGTCTTTGATCAACGTGTTTGCGAATTCGAATAACTGCTCGAAATAGTCTGAAGCATAAAACTCGTTCTCGCCCCACTCATAGCCTAACCACTTGATGTCGCGCTTCATGGCGCGGACATACTCCATGTCCTCAGTTTCAGGATTCGTATCGTCGAAACGGAGATTGCACCTTCCTCCGAACTCGTTGGCCAGACTAAAATTCAGAACGATTGCTTTGGCGTGGCCAATGTGAGGATAGCCGTTCGGCTCGGGCGGGAAACGTGTCACGATATCTCCCTCGACCCTTCCAGAAGCACGGTCAGCATCGATAATCTGCTGAATAAAATGTCTGCTTTCGCGGCCTTCGGGCTCAGCAGAAGTATTTGCGTCGTTTGGATTCAAAATCCGATACGGGTCTGAGGATGAAAAAAGTGACTGTTATAAAGATCGCGGAGAAGGGCGTTCAGCATTTAAACGCTCTCGAAACTAAAAAAATCCCCCACCGTGTATGGTCACCGAGGGTGAATAAATTGAATGTTTCGATGAAAGTCCACGCACAGACCGAGCGACTGACACTTCGGGAATGGACGTATTCCGACGTTGACGAGTATGCTGAGATAATTGCTGATCCTGAAGTCATGAAATTCATCGGGAACGGTGAGCCACGACCTCGCGCGATGGCAGAAGATTTTGTTGTGCGAATGGTGCAGCAACAAGAGGATCGAGGATGGAACCGGTTCGCCGTTGAGCACCGAAAAACAGGAGCGCTGGTCGGATTTTCAGGTCTCGACATGCAGAATGGGTTGCTCGATTTCGGGTGGAGATTGGGCAGAGAGTTTTGGGGAGCTGGATACGGGTTTGAGGCTTCTGCCGCAGCGCTGTGGATTGCGCAAAACACCTTCTCACTTACGAAGATTACCGCGCAATCATTCCCCGAAAATGTTGGCTCGGTCCGCATCATGGAGAAGATGGGTATGGCCCAAATTGGCGAAGACGCGTTTCAGGGAAAGCTGCTACTGGTTTATGGCTTTGCTCAGGAATGGCCAGATGGATTGACGAAATAGCGATAGCGATTTAACCAAAAAAAGGATACAGCGGGTTTCCCCACAGTATCCTTTTTCCTGGCAATCCCGAGCAGGGCAGCTTGCGACAAATTCCTGCCGCGCTACACTACTCTTAAACCAAACGCTATCGGCCCTCCCTCAAGGTCACGCTACCGTCACCGGTTCGGATTACAATTTTGTTTTTGCCACCGCGAACTATGCCAGTTGCCACTACTTCGCGATTGTTTCTCCAGCGACGATTTGAATCTGAACGTTCCCATTCGATATCAAGATCGAAGTCAGAGTAGATCTCGTAATCATCGTCATCGGCATCTCCGGAAAGCTTGATTTCGATTTCGATGTCCATCGACAATCCAGATGGCACTGTCAGCTCGATATCGCCGCCCATGGACTCAATCTCAACATGTCTATCGCCTTCGGTTCCGCCGACCATTCTGATTTCGATATCGCCACCCATGGTATTGGCTTCAATCCAACCGTCGATCTCTTCGATCGTGATGTCGCCACCCATCGTTGTTGCATTTACAAAGACTGCTGCGGACTCGACATAAATGTCGCCGCCCATAGATTCGATCTCAGCACCGTACATCGCTTCGTCAACTTCAACGTCGCCACCCATGGTCGAGATCGTAATCTCATCCTGTGAGCCGTTACGACCAGAGCTGACATTGTCATACGTGACATCGCCGCCCATCGTCGTTCCATTGATGTTGCCAACAACATCGGAAATGTCTACATCGCCGCCCATGGTGTGAAGCGTTCCATCGACTTCGGATTCTGTCAGCCAGATGTCGCCGCCCATCGTGGACATGTCGAGTTCACCTGAGAGGTTGCTCAAGTCAAGGTCGCCTCCCATGCTGGATCCTTCAATTGTACCAGTGACACCTTCTATTTCGATATCTCCACCGCTTGTAGAAATTTCGAGATCAAAGTTATAGGGGACGAAGATTTCCATGTCCACGTCCGCATTGGAGCGGCGTGATTCATACTCGGTGTAGACTTCTACGCCATCTGAATACTCTTCAAAGTCTACGACGACTTCATCAGCGTCTCTGCCTTCGATATCTACAGTTACCTCAACTTCGCTGCGATCCCATCCAGTAATAATAATATCACCGCCGGTTTCGATATCGAGGACGAGAATTCCACCGGAGGCTACCCTGAAGGTGCGGTTGTAATCTTGAGCCTGACTCACGGACGTAAACGTCAGTAGGAAGAGTGAGGCAAGAAAAAGTCTGGAAATAAATTTCATGGTTAATGCAGCTTCAGATGTGGTAATTCGTGTTATACCCCTTTGACAGAACCTGTGCGAAATAGGTTGGCAGGGATTGCAAAAAAACTTTCGTCCGGTTGGGACGGGCAATCCTGACCGCTTAATCTCTTTTTATTACGCGAGGAAGAAGAAAACGATACAGTGCGGGTGAAATACGGCTTATCCAGGGTGCGAAGCGTTCTGGACCCCCGAGATAGACTGTGGCCTTCTTCTTCTGAATGGCTGTAAGCGCCTTTCGTGCAAAAACGGGAGCGGACATGGCGTCTATGTGCTGGGCATCCATCTCGCCGAACTCGTCTCCGGTGGGTTGCAGGGCGTGACGACTTATCTCCGTACGGATATAGCCGGCACACAACATCGTTATTGAAATGCCAGTTTTGAACAGTTCAGCACGAAGGCTTTCGTAATATCCGTGTAAAGCATGTTTCGAGGCAGAATACGTCGCACGACGAGGTGTGGATATACTCCCCATGATGCTGCTAGTGACGATGATCTGCCCTGCATCTTGTTCGAGGAAATGCGGCAAAACCACATGGGTAAAGGAGGTCTTGCCGAAAAAATTGACCTCCATAACCCGTCGTTCAATTTCCATGCCGCTGTCCTTGACGGTCCCACGCTGGCCAATTCCAGCGTTCACCACCAGGATGTCAAGCTTGCCGAAGTGATTCAGAATTGCATCAAAAGCGGCTTGGTGGGTATCGGGCTTGGTGACATCGAGAGGAATGAGAAGGTGTTCATCAGAGCGTTCGCAATGCCGCTGCACGCGTTCTAGCCTGTTCACACGTCGTGCGGAGAGGGCGAGCAAGGCGCCCTGGCGGGAGAATTCTTTCGCAAGAGCCTCGCCAATCCCGGATGAGGCTCCGGTAATCCACACTACTTTGTTTTTAAAAGGCATCTGAAGGACGGGCCGGGTGTTAAGAAGTGAAAGCTGCGCGTGAGGCGATTTTGGGAGGAAGGGTGTTTGGAACTGGTTATCAGAACAGCACAAAATACGAAAGAGGGGGCCTGCGAATGCAGGCCCCCTCTTAAAAACTGAAGCATTCGCTCCTAATTCAACACGCCGTGTCTCTTCCTGAACATCACAGGAACAAGGTCTCCATCGGGTATACCGATCTGAACCAATTCCCATCCGTCTTCATATCCAGCAATCATGGAACGCAATCGCTCAATCCTACCCGTCAATTCGTGGCCACCAAGGGTCCAATCGAATGACTCAACTCGGTAGTTCATGAGTTGCTTCTTTCCGTTTACCGTGACCTCTACGTCAACGGTTTGATTTTCCCTCATCGAGGGAACGTGAATACAAATCTCGTTCATGGTTCAGGGAGATGATCCGATTCGACGATACTCAGACAGAGCCACTATGCAGGAGTCTGTTCCGGCTGATCCTGGTGATCGTATTTGTGACCGATCACATTTTCAGTAACAACATGTCCGTCAAAGAGATGGATAATGCGGTGGCTGTACTCAGCATCTGCAGGAGAGTGAGTTACCATCGCGATCGTTGTTCCAGCTTCGTTGAGGCTCGTCAGAAGGTTCATGACCTCCTCACCATGCGTCGAATCCAGGTTTCCAGTCGGCTCATCCGCTAGGATAAGTTTGGGACCTGCGACGACTGCACGGGCGATTGCCACGCGCTGCTGCTGACCACCTGAAAGCTGCTGAGGAAAATGCATCTGGCGATGAAGAATCTGAACAGAGTCCAGAGCTGCCGAGACGCGTTCTTTTCTTTCTTCAGAAGGCATTCCGAGGTAGAGCAAAGGCAGCTCTACATTTTCATATACCGTGAGTTCATCAATCAGATTAAAACTCTGAAATACGAATCCGATATTCCCTTTACGAAGCTGAGCTCGCTGGCGCTCGCTCAGGTTGGAGACTTCGGTATCCAGGAACCAATATTCGCCATCAGTTGGGTTGTCAAGCAGTCCCATAATGTTGAGTAGCGTTGATTTTCCGCAACCCGACGGGCCCATGATGGAGACGAACTCTCCTTCCTTGATTTCTATGTTGACGTTATTGAGGGCGATCGTTTCGACCTCTTCCGTCAAATAGGACTTTTTAAGATTATTTGCTTTGATCATGATGAGTGTTCCCTTTTTCGGGTCTGAATAGCTTCAGGTATTTGATCTGGCTATTGAAGTCTGTACCAGAATATAAAATTTGTGAGTGAATCGGAGTTGTCGACTGTACGTTGCTGGACGATTCTGGCAATAAAGCTCACCATTATTGCAATGAGGCCCAGATGTATATCGAATAGACACCGGAAAGTGTTACATGGTTGGCAGAACTATTTAAAAACCAGTCGATCTGCTTCATTAAATGTGTCGTATGACGAGGTAACCACGCGTTCGCCTTCTGAAAGGCCTTCGAGTACCTCGTATACTTCTGGATTTTTTCTACCCAAACGAATGGGTCGCTTTTCAGCGAAGTCGCCGGAAGCGTCAACTACATAAATCCAGTTGCCACCCGTAGTCTGAAAGAACCCACCCAGTGGCACAACAATTGCGTCGGCTGAGTCGCTCATTTCCAGTCGGAAGCGAACGGTCTGCCCACGTCGAATTGATGGAGGCTCGGCGTCTACAAAATCCAGATCAACCTCAAATCTGCTGTTCACCACTTCAGGATAAACGCGCCGAACGATCATTTCGTATTCCTGTCCAGCAATTGGATTCGTAATGACCCGCTGGCCCCGATGAACACGACTAATGTGAAACTCGTCAATGCCGGCACGGACCTTTACACCGTCCAGGATATCAACCTGACCGAAACGAAAGCCGGAATTCTTCAGTTCGCCAAGTTCTGCATTCAATTGAGATAGCTGACCCGCGACTGGAGCTCTCAGTGTTAGATTTTCCAAACGCTGATTGATCAAGCTGAAATTCTCATCCATTCTGGAGACGGCGTCTTCCATCTGGTCAATCTGAATTCGCTGTCTGAGACTATCGGTCTGGTAGGCAGTCAGAGTAAGATCTCTTCGACGAGTCCAATAGTCATACTCATCACGTGTTGCTTCGAACTCAGCAGTGGAGATCAACTGACGCTCGTAAAGTTCTGTGTTGCGGTCGTGATCCCTCTTAACGCGGCGGATATTGTAATCCATGTCCGTGAGCTGCTGTCGCATGCTCAGGTTGGCCTGTTCTACCCGGAAACGCGTGTCTTCTAGTCTATTTGTCTGCTCGATTCGCTGTGTCTCGGTCTGTAGTAAACTGAGTTGTAGCGTCGGGTTGGATAGTCGAAGAATGGGCGTTCCCTGTTCAACTATTTCTCCTTCCAGGATATAGATTTCTTCAATACGACCACCTTCAACCGCATCCAGAAAGTAAGAGCTTCGCGGTTCGACATTACCTGAGCCAGGAGTTAGCTCCTGAAATTGCTCGAAGGTAATACTCGAAATCGTAAGCCGTTCGAGATCGACGTTTAGTTTTCTTCCACCAGAAGTTGTCGAGATTCCCCACGCAAGAAGCGCGATAAAGGCAATGCCGCCGAGAATCATGCCGATTCTTTTAGGCGTCCAGGTTTTCTTCTCGATTTTGCGATCCATTCCTTCACCGCCTCCACGACTGCCGCCGCCCGAGGAGGATCCTCCTGCAGAGGGAGTTCCGCGTGGCGCTAGAAGGGTCTCAATCGAGCTCTTCTGTCCTGTTGATGGTTCAGTAGTCATGAAAATTGTAGAATGGAGATCGAAGTCAATGTGTGTAGCGCCATGTGCCCCACCTTCACGTATTTTTGAGACCTTTTGTTGCACTGGGCTCCCAATCCTCCCGAATTGACTAAAACGGAAGGTTAACGGTCAGCAAAGTGGTTCCTTCCAAGCCTACCTTTCGAGTACCGCTTTGCCCATGACCACCCCTATGCCAGAGGACCAACCCACAAGATGACTGCCCGTTATTTCATTCCCATCCTGATAGCGTTGCTCGGTCAAACGGTGAATGGTCAGGTTTTAGTGAAGGACATTAATCAGTTTGGCCTGAGTTCAACTCCAGGATCAATTACCGCTGCAGGGGATCGATTCTATTTCGTGGCAGACGATCCCGTTGCAACGGGACGTGAATTATGGGTAAGCGATGGGAGCGAGAATGGAACTCACCTGGTAAAGGACATTCGCACGGGTACTATCGGCTCGAATCCGACCCAGTTGACTAGAGTTGGCGATCTGCTGTTCTTCACGGCGGATGACGGATTTAGAGGTCGCGAGTTGTGGGTGAGTGACGGCACCGAATTGGGCACAAGAATCGTCCGCGATATTGTAGCCGGACCAGGAACGTCTGAACCGTCTGATCTGACTGCGTTTGGCGACACGCTCATGTTCGTGGCAGACGATGATATACTCGGGCCCGAGCTCTGGCGATCTGTCGGTACGGATTCCGGTACTTCAATAGTGCACGAGATCCGGGGAGGGGCGCTGGGTTCATTTCCTTCCAAGCTCACGGTGATGGCCGACACACTCTACTTCCGGGCCAACGATGGACTTACCGGTCCTGAGCTATGGCGGACAGATGGTACTGCGCTTGGCACCACGCTAGTGCACGACATTCATCCCGGAACGCTTGGGTCAGATCCCGACAACATTACTGTATGGGGGGACACCCTGTACTTCAGCGCGAATAGTGTCACTTCAGATACCGAGTTGTTCAGGAGTGATGGATCGGCTGCCGGAACGTGGCAGGTCATGGACATTCGAAGCGGGAGCGTCGCCTCGAATCCGTCGGCCATCACAGCGGGCGACGATCAACTATTTTTTTCGGCCGATGGGGACGGGACGGGTGATGAGCTTTGGGCCAGTGATGGTACGGAAGCTGGCACACATCTCGTTCTTGATCCATGGAGCGGCGGCGGCACGTTTCCGCGAGAATTGACGAGCCTGGGAGACCGGGTGATCTACTCGGCCGACGATTCAACCCACGGGAGAGAAGTTTGGGCAAGTGATGGCACAGAAGGAGGCACCTTCCTCGTGACCGACCTACGACTTACAGGTCCGTCGAATCCAATCGGTCTGGTTTTGCTGGACGATAGAGTGTACTACCAGGCGAACGATGGAATCAGTGGAAAAGAGCTGTGGTCAACGGACGGGACGAATGCTGGGACTCGCCTTGTTTTAGACCTGAACCCCGGATCGGCAGATTCTAACCCGGAGGGGTTGGCTACATTCAACGGGAATGTTTTTTTTAGAGCCAGTGAGCCCTTCGCCGGTGGAGAAATATGGCGATCCGATGGGACTTCAGTTGGAACTCATCTTCTAAAAGACGCCAGACCTGGCACGGAAAGCTCAACTCCATCTTATTTTGCCACGATGGGATCAGAGACGCTCTTTGCAGCAAATGATGGCATTCTTGGCTCGGAGTTGTGGATTACTGATGGTTCTGCTGGTGGAACGACCATTCTAGCAGATATCGCACCGGGGAACGCGAATTCGGAGCCCCGAAACTTGATTGAGTTCGGAGATCGTGTGATATTTGTTGCGTCCGACGGAGCAACCGGTCACGAGTTATGGATTAGCGATGGTACTGAAGGCGGGACTCAGCTCGTGAAAGATATTCGGGAAGGGAATTCCTCTTCTGAGATTTTGTGGATGACCGCAGTTGGTGGCAGTCTCTATTTTGTAGCCGATGACGGAATTCATGGAAGAGAGGTCTGGGTATCGGACGGATCTGCAGAGGGAACGAGACTGGTGAAGGACATAAATCCTGGAGTGCTTCTCGGATCTGAACCTTCAGGCTTGGTAGTGCTAAACGACACCCTTTATTTCTCGGCCGGGGAGAGCGCTCAGGCCAACGAACTGTGGAAGACCGATGGAACCGAATCCGGAACAGTAGTCGTGAAAGACATTCGCCCGGGCCCGACGGGGTCGGAGCTCTCGTGGCTGGTCGCAGCGAACGACAGAATATTTTTCGCCGCCACCGACGGTACAAATGGCAATGAACTATATGTGAGCGATGGGTCTGAAACCGGAACGGTCATGGTCGCAAATCTCGCATCGGGCAGGCGTAGTACGGATATCTCCTGGATAACGCCGGTCGGCGACCAAGTTTTTTTTCAAGCCAAACTCGGTTTCGGGCCTGAGTTGTGGGTCAGCGATGGGACTGAATCTGGCACCGTGGCTCTAGCTCAAATTTCAACTAACAGTTCGGCGAACGAAACTCCATGGATCACCGCCGGAAACGATCGGGTATTTTTTGTCTCGTCCGGATCAAGTGGAGAAAGGGAGTTGTGGACCAGTGATGGAACTGGTTCCGGGACGATGCTGGTCTCCGAGATCAATTCATCAGGAGGTTCAAATCCAGAAGACTTAGTATTTGCTTCGGATCGATTGTTTTTTACGGCGGATGATGGCATCGTGGGAAGAGAGCTCTGGACCAGTGATTCTACACCGGACGGCACCTTTCTTGTAGTCGACCTTCTTCCGGGCCCTTTGGGGTCTGGCTCGTCTTTGTTGGGGACCAACGGTAATTTTCTTTTTGTTCGCGGCGACAACGGACAGGTTGGCTCTGAACTGTGGAGGGTGGACGCCATCACGGTAGACACTGATTTCCCGCCTGCCATGCTGCCAGACATGTACGAGATGTCAGGGATATTCCCCAATCCGTTTTCTTCAACGGCGTCATTCGAATTCACGAGCGCCGTCTCTGGCGACATTCAAATAAGTGCGTTCGATTTATTGGGCCGGCAGGTGGCAATCCTCGCGGATCGGTTTGTGCCTGCGGGTACCGCTCAAACTTTCGATTTGGATGGCTCCAACTGGACATCGGGCGTATATTTGATCCAGATTCGTGGAGCGTCGTTTTCGACCACACGTGCCGTAGTCCTTGTCAAATGATAGCCTCTGCATCTTGAATGGGTAGAATTGTACGAACCGGGGACACACCCGCCAAGCGACGAAATGCGCACAGACGTTCCTGCGCAGAGGTCATTCGATTGCTTGCTGAGCGGCCGTCCATTGATGATGAGTGGGGGGACATGGTCGCGTTTCTCGTTTTTAGCTTACGAGGAATTGGCGAGACGATCGAATCCAGTGCAGGCGCTTGGGATGATCGGAATTACTGGAAAAAGGCAGAAGCACTGAGGCATAAGTGGTTATGGACCACCAAGAAATCCGAGGAAATATCTCGGCTCTTAGTCGAAGAAAAATGGCATTTGATAGCGAATGAGCTCATCGCCTTGATCCCGCACTTCTCGGATGTTACTATAACGACAATCACTCGTGGCCCGGACTGGTGGGTTGGAGCCCGTCGAGCCCTGGTTAAAGAGTTTCAAAACCCGGAATCAACCGTTAACTAAGAATAGGATTTTCCCGTGATTAAGGATCACACGTCGCTAAAGGCAGGAGCACTTTTGGTTGCACCTCCGATGCAATGGGATCCCAATTTCAGGAGAGCTGTCATTCTGGTGTGTGAACATTCTGATTCAGGCAGCTTCGGCCTCATCCTCAACAGATCCCTCACCCTCGTGATGGAGCAGGTATTTGAAGACCTGCCTGGATTTGATGAGGAAATAAGTTGGGGAGGCCCGGTGCAACCGGAAACGCTGCACTTTCTCCACCGTCTTCCGGAAGTGATTACCGGGGGTGAAGAAATTCGACCCGGCATATTTTGGGGCGGCGACTTTGAGACCGTAAAGCAAGGCATTCGCGAGAGGAGTCTCGATCCGAACGATATTCGATTCTTCCTCGGTTATTCGGGATGGTCTTCAGGCCAGCTTGTAGGAGAAGTTGAGCAGCGCGGTTGGATAGTAGCTGACTCGACTGAAGATGCCGTATTTGATACGGCCGAATCCGCCGTCTGGGGAAAGACGCTTCGTTCAATGGGAGGCACGTACGCTGTTCTGGCAAATTTCCCGGATCACCCGAGTCTGAACTGAGCCGGCCTATTGCCTATTGCCTATTGCCTATTACTTAACTCCCGCTCTTGATGAGCCGCATGAGTTCGGCGCGTGTGTGGGTGTTTTCCAGAAACGGCCCCGACATCGAGCTGGTGGTCGTGATCGAATTCTGTTTCTGAACTCCCCTCATCACCATACACAGATGGGTCGCTTCTATGACGACTGCGACACCCTGAGGTCTTAAAGCCTCTTCTATTGCGTCGCGAATCTGAAGCGTCAGTCGCTCCTGTACCTGTAGTCGTCGAGCGAACACATCCACAACACGGGGAATTTTCGAGAGGCCCACAATCCTACCGTCAGGAATGTAGGCGACATGTGCTTTTCCGAAAAAAGGCACCATGTGATGCTCGCACATGCTGTAGATCTCGATATCCTTCACAAGAATCATTTCATCATAGGACTCTTCGAACACCGCACTTTGAAGTATTTCACTTGCGCTCTGGGCATATCCTTGTGTCAAGAATAACATCGCTTTTGCGACACGTTCTGGCGTTTTTAGTAGTCCTTCTCGCTTTGGATCTTCTCCTATCGCATTCAGCGTGCCGACCACTCCTTCGCCAATCGCCTCAAGCGAGTGTGCATCGTAGCTCAGTTCTTCATTAAATAGGGCTCTTTTTTCCATGGTGCCGGGGTTCGCTTCGGGATTTAGAATGGGTCCGTCTTTACTCGCCGCGATATTCTACCGCGTTTCGTTCTGTCTCATACAATCGGATCGAGAATAATTTTCCTCCTCGTACGTGAGGATTTATTTGATTCCAAAACGCGATCACCAGGTTTTCGGAAGACGGAATTATACCTTCCAAAAAACCAACGTCCAGATTCAAATTAGCATGATCGCAGGGATCGACAACGTGTTTGTGAACGATGTCACTTAGTTCAGCCAAGTCAATCACGTAGCCTGTGTCCTCATGAGGAGAACCTGCCACCGTCACTTCCATGCTGTAATTGTGACCGTGCCAGTTTGGTGAATTACACTTGCCAAACGTTTCACGATTCCACTGATCCGACTTGGATGGATTGTGAAGCCTATGTGCTGCATTGAAATGCACTTTTCGAGTTACGTAAACGATGGGCATGCTTAAATCGTGACCTGATTAAATTGTCGTCTGCGGACCGGCAAGGGGACATTCAACCGGTCGGGACGGCTACGCGTTCCTCACACGCGCTTGATAACGTAAATCAAA
>Ga0315336_1002949_pt1 | contig 24160 bp, 25 predicted proteins | sample ASW5metaG_FD_204512 | JGI IMG/M metagenome (GOLD analysis project Ga0315336, IMG submission 204512) | Ammonia-oxidizing marine archaeal communities from Monterey Bay, California, United States - ASW #5 | ecosystem: Environmental > Aquatic > Marine > Intertidal zone | place: USA: California... | reverse complement strand
TCGATCCAAGTTGCGCCGTATGGGTCTTGGAATCCAACGCCAATAAACTGAGCAGATTCGACCGCAGTAAAAAGACTTTCACCGAATACGATATACCGACCAACCGAAGTTTCCCTGTTGACCTCACCACTGATCGTGCCGGAGCAGTCTGGTTCGTCGAGCAGGATGCCAATCAGTTGGGCCGCTTCGACCCCGCGACTAGTTTGTTCACTGAATTCGACATTCCGACCATAGACAGTTATCCCCGGCGGATTGCGGGCGATGACAGCGGAATGATTTGGTTCACCGAGTATTTTGGCAACAACCTCGCTAGCTTCGACCCGAAGACCCAGAGCTTTACCGAATTTCCAATACCTACGCCCAACAGTCAGCCCACCGGTCTCGTGGTCGGGCGCAAGGGCGTTATATGGTTCATCGAATCCCAAGGAAACAAATTGACGTCGTTCGATCCCGCGCAGAAAAAATTCGTGGAGTTCGACTTCCCTGAGCCATTCCTCGTACCTAAGGATATGATTTTCGATCCGGACGGCCGAATTTGGTTCGGTGGGCGAAGAAACGGCAAATTGATGATGTTTGACTCGGCAAATGGTCAATTTGAAAGCTTTGAATTGCCGGAGAAAGGTGTAGTCGAGGGTTTAGCTGTTGACAGATCAGGGAATATTTTGTTCTCGCTTGGTCATGTTGGAAAAATTGGCGCCATGAACACAGTTTCCAGAGAGCTTCTAACGTTCAAAGTTGTTCCGAAACGGAGCGAACCCAATGATATAGCGGTCGACTGCGATGGTAACGTCTGGTTTAGCGATATCTCGCAAAACGCCCTAAACAAACTGCCCGGCGAAGATCTTTCGGGTTTGTGGGTGGAGTAGGTTCAGCGATCTTTGCTCAAGTTTCGCGAGACAGAACGTATGCCATTGGGGGCGCCTTGACCAAAATCAAGGCGGCTGGTTGAAAATTATAATTTAGTCACCTGTAGTCATATGCAGTCGTGCGTGCACGTACCGGCCCTTTCTGCCCTTGATAAGCTTGGCATTAAGTCAGGCGAGCCTAGCAAATGGCTGAGGTCGAAATATGGGGGACCTTTAGAATGCAGTTGAGAAAAGAGATCCTTTGGGTGGCGGCGCTAGGTTCCGTAATTGCGGTATCAGCGTTCTCCGAATCCTTCGCAGCAACAGGAAGGTGTCGGCTTAACGACGGGACCAAAGTGACGTGTCCGGTTCGTACCGATGCGGAATTGCAGGCAGCGGCTGCTGCCTACGACAAAGAGGCCGCGCAAATGTCTTCCGGCGAGTCAGGCAGTACCTACGGTGTCGCACCGTTCGATTACCTTACCGGTGTCGGCAAAAGGACCGAAGGCACTACGCTCACGAAGGGCGACAGCGGCTACGGCGGCAAGGGTGGTAAAACCGAATTGTGGGATCGCGTCGGCAAACCTGCCGAGGGCGAATCGGTTTACAATCAATGGACCAACAACTGGTCTCCATCGTTTAAAAGCACGCTGGTCCCCGGCGCCGACCCCAATGAAGGCAAGCAGTGGTACTATGTTTATTGCATTACCTGCCACGGCTGGGGATTGCAGGGCGATGGACCCAGCGCTTCGGAGATTGACCCTCGGCCGCGTGTTCTGACCGATGGGGGTTACATGAACAAGAAGTCCAATCTTCAATTGTTCTCAGTGATCAAGGGTGGCGGTGAAGCCGTTGACCTGTCCTCGTCGATGCCAGCGTGGGGTAATTTCCTGCAGGATCAGGATATTTGGAATGTCATCGCCTGGGTCCGGATGATGGCCGATAGCAAGCCACCGAAGACGATTGAGGAATATCTGAACCCGAAAACGACATTCCAGCCGATTGCCGGTGATGTGGATGCGCTGACTGCTGCAAATAGCGATGATTTCGCCGACGCCCAAGAGCTGAACGAATTGTCTCTGGCCGGGCGCGGAGATGGCGCGCTTAAAGGTGGCGGCTACGTTGATGGTGGTTTGCGTAAGAAACCTGCTGAAGTCGCCGAAAAGGTGAAGAAGGGGTATTAGAGCCGGAAAGCGAAACATTTCTGGATAATTCCGGCCTAGGCGCAGAGTATAAATCCGCGGTACTAATAACCGCGCGCAATGCGATACGGGGGCCGGAAGCGGAAGCGCTACTGACCTCCTATTTTTGTCAGGCTGAAGGTGACAGATGATGAGGAAGGGTCGGATCATTACGACGGCGTTGATTGCTATCGTTTTGAGCGCTGGTTTGGTCTTCGTCATTCCCAACAGCTTGGGTACTGCCATCGTGAAGGAGGCTAAAGCTATGGGGTATGTCGCCTATACCCCTGAAGAGGCCACGGCCCTGGCCTACGAGCGATGCTCGACCTGCCATTCTGAAGAAAAGATGTTGAAGTACTGTTCTCGGTGCGGCCCACCATTCATCGTCGTGGCCCACTTCATGAAAAAGTACACCGAGATTACAAATGCACAGAATAAGCACATCAATCTGAAGCAGTTTAGTGACGCGGAAATTGTCGCTATTGCTCAAGCCTGGAATGCATTGATTGGCAATTGGGAAAGCGATTGGCCGGAAAAGGATCTGCGTAAACTATTGGATCATGATGAAGCGTTGATCGAACTGCTCGCAACCCCGATCGAAAAACGACCGATTGAAGCCGCGCTAATGCATAAGCGCGCGCCGGGCTCATACGAACGCCACGGTCTCGGAGCAAGCGACAAGCACCTATGATCGAAGTAGAAAATCTGACCAAGAATTATGGCTCTCATCGTGGCATCGACGATATAACCTTTTCGGCACGAAAAGGCGAAACCATTGGGTTTCTCGGTCCCAATGGTGCAGGAAAAACGACAACTATGCGCATTCTCACGTGCTTTTTTCCGGCCACTTCGGGAAAAGCCGTCGTTGCCGGTTACGATTGCTTCGAGGATTCATTCGAGGTTCGCAAGCGGGTTGGCTACTTGCCTGAAAATGTGCCTCTATACAAAGACATGACCATCGACGATTACCTTGCCTTCGTTGCCGGCATAAAGGGCGTGGAGAGCAAGGCGGTCAAGAAAACAGTCGCTCGAACCATGGGGGATTGCGGCCTGGAGTCCGTCGCCGGCCGACTTATCGGTGAACTTTCCAAGGGGTATCGCCAGCGCGTCGGGTTGGCCCAAGCCTTGGTCAACGATCCCGAGATACTTATCCTAGACGAGCCCACCAACGGCCTTGATCCAAAGCAGATCAAGGAAATCCGCAAATTGATTACCGAATTGGCCGGGCAGCGGACAATTATTCTAAGCACCCATATACTGCCCGAGGTGAGTATGGTGTGTGATCGGGTTGTCATCATCAACAAAGGCAAATTGGTGGCCGTCGATACCCCTGACAACCTAACCGCAGGCCAGCGCGATTTGTCTCGGCTCTTTCTTCAGATCACCGGAGACCGAGAACAAATCGCCAAGGCGCTGGGTGCAGTTGAGGGAGTAAAGAAGGTCGAGCAGGCACCGGTGGCTAATGGCGGCAACGGCTTCATCATCGAACTCGCGAAAGGAGCGGATGGCGAACAAAGCATCCTGCCCATGATCGTGAGTAACAATTGGAAGCTGAATGAGATGCGCTCGGTGGAAACCAGCCTGGAAGACGTCTTCATTCAACTGGTGACGAAAGAGGATAGCGTGTGACCCCGAGGAATATCGGACTAATATTTAAGAAAGACCTCAAGTCCTATTTTAATTCTTTCATTGCCTATGCGGTCATCGCTATTTTTCTGGCGACAACCGGGTATCTGTTTTTCAACCTGCTGGCTAGTTTCTCAGTTCTAAGTTTCCAGGCTCAGGCTAACCCTGCGGTGGGCGAGCAATACAATCTGCTGAACGTCAACGAAACAGTGGTAAGGCCGTTGTTCGGAAATATCAGCATCGTCCTGTTGCTGATGCTGCCATTACTGACCATGAAGCTACTGGCCGATGAAAAGAGATCGGGAACCATGGAGCTGCTCCTGACTTATCCGGTAAGGGATGCGGAAGTGGTTGTTGGGAAGTTTCTTGCGTGCGTTACCGTGTTTGCGGCCATGCTGGTCTCCACCGTCAGTTACCCGCTTCTCCTGATTTATCTCGGGCAGCCGGAAGTCCTGCCGATAATGACCGGTTATCTCGGGCTGTTTTTGCTGGGCGCGGCATTCATATCGCTGGGCATATTCACTTCATCTCTGACCGAAAACCAAGTCATCGCGGCTTCACTTTCAGTGGGTATCCTCTTCTTCTTCTGGCTGATGAGCTATTCAACAATGTTCGTGTCGCCTGGCATTGGGCAGATTATTTCTTACCTTGCCATCAACGAACATCTGGAAAGTTTGGCTAAGGGTGTTGTTGATACTGAAGACATTATCTACTTCATTGTTTTCACCATCCTTTTCCTGTTCCTGACCCTGCGGTCACTTGAATCAAAAAGGTGGCGGTGATGGCGAGCAATAGATTTTTCCTCGTGCTCGGATTGGTTGGCGTTATTTTAGCCGCAGCCGGCGGGATCATTTACGCTATTACTCGCGAATTCGGCGTCATTCCCATTTCCTTGGTTTGGGGCGGGCTGTTGTCGCTCCTCATATTCTTCTACGTAAATTTCACCGACATCCGAACATTTATAGCTAAGCGATCAACCCGTCACAGCGCCAACATGTCGGTCATGATTGTCATATTTGTGACCATAATCGGACTCATTGGCATGATGTCAGTTCGCTATAAGGTGCGGGTCGACCTAACTGAATCCGGTAGATATTCGCTATCACAGCAAACTGTCAAAATTTTGAAATCTCTGGAAAAAGATGTCGACGCTGTCGCCTTCTATAGAAGTGACGAGAGATCCAAGCAGGCGATGCATGACTTGCTAAAGGAGTATTCCTACCACACACCCAAGTTCAATTTTTGGTTTGTTGATCCTGACAAACGCCCCATCGAGACGGCAAAGTATGGAGTCACATCCTACCGGACTACTTTGATCCTCGCTGATGGCAAGCAAGAAATCGTTGGCTTTGAGTCAGAAGAAAAAGTCACTAACGCTCTGCTTAAAGTCATCAGCGATCAAGCCAAAACCATCTATTTCCTCCAGGGTCACGGCGAGAAAAGCCTCGAAGACGGAGAAGAGCAGGGTTACAAATCAGCCAAGGCAGCGATCGAGAAAGAAACCTTTAAGGTCAAGGAGCTTCTACTCGTGAACCAGGAGAGCGTGCCCGATGATGCCGCTATTTTGGTTATTGCCGGGCCCAAAAAAGACATTCTCCCAGGGGAGTTGGAAAAAATCAGCCGCTATGTTGACGGCGGCGGCAGTGTTTTGTTTCTACTCGACCCGCTGCTGGCACCAGACATTTCAGAACATCTGCAAGCTTATGGGTTCAAAGTCGGCAACGACATCATCATTGATAAACAAAGCAAAATGCTCGGTGCTAACTACCTGACGCCGGTGGTCATGGAATACAACCAGAAGCACATGATCGGCCGAGACTTCGATTTTGTTACTTTCTTTCCGGTCGCCCGCTCGGTCGAAGTCGAGGAACAGCCCACTGAGGGCAAATACAATCTGGCGAAAACCGGGTCCAGCAGCTGGGCAAAGAGCAAGGGCACGCTTGATGAGGAGGAAATTGAATTCAATTCGGACGAGGATCAGCGCGGGCCGATCAATCTGGCCTCGGTCAGTGTGGTCAAGGTCGTGGACGGTGAGAACTCGATATCGTCGAAGAAAGATGAACCCGCGAACAGCAGCGCACTGACACCGAAAGACAACCTCAAGGAAGGCGTCAACCGTTGGGGCCGGATTATCGTGGTAGGGGACTCGGATTTCGCCGACAACGCCTATCTTGACCTAATGGGCAACAAGGATTTCTTTTTGAATACGATTGGTTGGCTCGCCCAGGAAACAGCTCTGGTTTCAGTGCGTAAGAAATCCACCGAGCTGTCACCGCTGACATTGACCGACCAGCAAAGCAATCTTGCATTTTGGATTTGTGTCGTGCTTGCGCCGACCTTGATCTTGGCCATAGGCGTTGGCATGGTCGGCCGCCGAAGGTGGTCGACTTGAGATTATTCAAGAAGACAATTTTTTGGTTTATCGCCCTCGCCGCACTGTTTGGGGCCTCTCAATTGATCGACAACAGGGTCGAGGAGGCAGAGCGGGTCGAGGAAACAAACCTGAAACTGTTTTCTTTTGAAATCGAAGACGTAACCGATTTTTGGATTAGGAAGGGTAGTTCGGAGATCCGGGCGCACGTTTCCAAGGAAACGAATGGTTGGTGGTTGAACCACCCCCTGCGCGCGAAAGGAGATGATGAGAGCATCGACAAGATGCTCGAAAACATCGTCAAGTCGCGCAAGGACGCGGTCTTATTCGAAAATCCAGACCCAGTAAAATTAGCAGAATTAGGTCTGACGTCGCCCGGCCTAGAAATCAGATTTAAGACCGCCGACGGTTTTACAACCTTACAGTTTGGCGATCAGGGCCCCACCCTCAATGTGACTTATGGCAGGTTCGAAGGAGAAACAGCTGTTTACCGCATTCATTCGGATGTTCGAACCGAGGCGGATGCTCCTGTATATGCCCTTCGGGACAAATCGACTCTCGCTTACGATCCGCTAAAGCTGCGCCGTATGAAGATTGAGCGCCGAGCAAAAAGTACTGTGGAAATTGTGCATGACCGTGGTCGCTGGGACATGATCCAGCCGCAGCCAGTACAGGCCGATCAAGCCAAGGTTTTGGAAACCCTCTACGCCATTAAGGACACACCGGTTAAGGCCTTTGTCGACGAGGAGCCCGGGGACTTAGCCGTATATGGCTTGGCGGCTCCCGTGATCACCGTGACCATACAAGAACAAGGTGAAGCGGAAGCACAGGTCCTTCTTATCGGCGACAAAGACAGGACACGGCGCGGTTATTTTGCCAAGAGCAATGCTAATCAAAACATTGTTTTGCTTGAGGAAAAATTGGTCAATCGCCTCATGGCAACCGAGAATCAATGGATGGAAGTGGGCTAACGGCCCGGAGATCGACCGAATGCGCTTCAAGACAATCCTTATTTTTCTGGTCGGCATTGCACTTGGCGGCGCCCTTTTCTGGATCTTTACCGGAAGCCCAAACGATCGTGAAGAAACGCCGCCCCCCCTAGCGGCTGGCAAACCTGAGTGGATGGCCGCGCCTCCGGCCGATCCGCAGGGGCCCGCAGCGCGGGAAGCACAAGACGAAGCAGAGGACCGTGCCTTGATCGTCGGGGTGATCGGCCCGGAGACTGGTACCGAGGCGAAATACGGCCTCGCCGTACTCGAAGGCGTCGTCATGGCTGCTGACCAATTTAATGCACGCGGTGGTGTGCGCGGTGAGAAGATCGAAATTATTCACCAGGACAACAGCGGCGGGTCAGGCCAAGCTCTCGATATAGTATCCGCAATGATCGAGAAAAAGGTCGTTGCGATCTTTTCTGCTCCAACCGGATGGTCGACTTTTGCGCCAACTCATTTAGTCAACCAATCGCGAACACTGTTTATATCTGTTGGGACAAGACGGAAAATCGGTAGAAGTGGCGACTACATCTTTCACTTTTCGCTGCCGGATGAAATCGCCGTTGAAGCACTGCTCGACTACGCGACACGAAAAATGGGCTACGAAAATTTCGCCCTGGTTACCTCATCATCATACGATTATTCCCTGAGTATCGCGTCGGTCTTTAAACAAACTGCACTCAGGATCGGAAGCAGGATTCTGGTCGAGGCCGACACATACAACACGTTTTCCGGCATGACCGACATAGGCAATGTCTTGGCAGCCTTGAAGGCTTCCCCGGAAGAATTGCAGGCGATCATTTTCACTGGAAGCGCCCTGGAGGCCGGGCAGCTGGCCCGAGCCGCCAAGGACAATGGACTTAATTTGCCGCTGATCGGCAGCGAAGATCTATTCAGCGAGCAGTTTCTCAGCGAAGCCGGAAATGCTGCCCAGGGAGCCTTGGTATATGCCACTTTCGCGCCCGATCACCCTTCGCCAATGGTGGCCGAGTTTATTGCAGATCACGTCGATAGAAACAAAGTCGCTCCCGACAGATTTACGGCTCTTGCCTACGATGCCTTTGGTCTTTTGTCAGAGGCGCTTGAAGTTGCGGGTTCATTGAACGGACGCAGGGTCAGGGATGCTTTGGTCAATATGAAGGAAACCGATGGAGTTACAGGCGCGAGCCGCTTGGCACCAGACGGAACTCCAATTAAACACCCGCACCTCTACCGGGTAGACAGCGATAAATCCGGCGAGAAGTTTGTACTGGTACTTGAGAATGGCGAATAAGCGATGAAATTAAATTTGGAACGCTATCACTGGCGTCACTATTTCGGCGGTGTCGCGGTTATCCTGTTGATCCTCCAACTCCTCACCGGCATTTTTCTGTCGATGTTTTATTTGCCTGATTTGCAGAACGCCTACGCCAGCGTCCAGGGCCTGTATAAAGACTTTACTTTTGGCGCCTTGATGAGAGACGGCCACCGTTGGCTGGCTTTCTTCATTTTTGTCGCGATCATCGTGCATGTGGTCAGGAGCCTTCTCAGAAAGGATTTCCTAAATTATCCCCGTAGGTCTTCTTGGCTGACCGGCGGATTACTCTTTTTGCCAATTTTGGCCATGCTGGTCACCGGCTTTATTCTGCCTTGGGAGTGGAAAGCTTATTGGTTTATGGAGATGGTGCCCAACTATCTAGGCGGCATACCATTCGTCGGACCTACGTTGAAGGCGTTCCTGATCGACGCGTTTTCACTCAGCCGAAACTTGATTGCCCACGCGGTGATCCTTCCGGTGATCGCCTACATCCTTATAGATTTTCACATCCTGGCGATGTTCCGGCGCAGAAAATCGGGTATCAGCAAGTACTTAGCTAAGCACGCGGTGATCAGTATCCCCTTACTGTTGGCGGTGATTGTATTGGCAATCTACATCCCCATGCCGACAGAAGATCCGGACATTATTCCGATGCCGCTCGAGGGGACAAATATCCCAACGCCAGAATGGTTCTTCCTGTTTTTGCTGCGCCCCTTCCAGAATTTCAGCGATACCATAGCGCCGATTTTGGGAATTTTCCTCCCTGCGGCGCTTCTTGTCGGGCTGGCCGCCCTACCTTATGCGTTCAAGAGTAAGCACAAAATGCGGCAAGTCGCTGAAACCAGCGGCATGCCATATATCGGCGACCTTTCGCGGCCTTCGGGTAAACTCAAAAAAAATAAGTTAACCGGCGCAGCAGCTTCGATTTTGGTTGTCGTGCTGGTGGTGAGCGCACCATTTGGGGCGTTGTATATGGAGACATATGAATCTCCGACCCTGGGCTGTAATTCATGCCACAACGTTATGATGGGTGCCCGTATGGGTATCCCTCCAGAAGCTTTCAAGGATCGGAAAGTAATACCGCTGGTGGACGACAACCACTGGATGATCGAACACTGGTTCTATCCGCAGGTGGCTTGGTAGCGATCCTTTCGCTTTTGTGCGACCCCGACCGCAAATAGGGCAAGGCCGGCGCCGATCAAGAACAGAAAAAACAGGTCCACCGTGATTCCAGTCACGAGATTCATGATCGTATCGACAGTTCCAAACAAGGTAAGGACAAAGCCAAAAGTCTGCATTTTGAAGCCCGGCGGAAGTTTTTTCTCAACCGCACTCATTTGACCATAAAGCCCAGAAAGAATGCCTTGTAATAAATCATCGTCCCACTGAGGTTGAGCCCGGCAAGGGCAAACAGGACGAAGGCGCAAACGTCTTTCGCTAAACGGGGATTTTGCCGCACTGCTTTGATTTTCGGCAGCAGGTAGGCCAGGGCGGCGCCCGAAATCGTCAAAGCCAGGCAAATGCCAAATCCATAAAAGAATGCAAGTGTGCCCCCTTGCACAGATGTTCCGGGGCGTGCAGCCAGCCCAAGAATTTCCGATAATGCGGGCGTGATGCACGGCGAGTAGATGAGCGCGAAGGCGCTACCTAATACGAATGATACAGCCGCTAGCACCGGCGCCCGAAGCAAAAATCCTAGATTTGTAACCCTCCCCAAGAGCGCCAATGAAAGACTGACAAGCAAGATGTAAAGGCCGGCGATGAACCCGAGTGTGCCCAGATTGTAAACCAAGGTGCGCCCGACCGGCATACCAGTCATCGTCAACAGCGCATAGACAGCGGCGAAACCGGGCGCGAAGGACAACGCCGGAAGAATGACCCGACCGCCGATACTGACGTCAACCTTTAGCGCGCTAGCGGAAAAATACACTCCTGTAACGTAAGCCAGGAAAAAGGGTGTGATCTGCATAATGCAGACCTGCCAGATCGAAAAGAAAGACGAAAAACCGTAAACGACAGCGTCAAGATTTCCCATCACAACAGGTCTCTCGTCCACCGCAAGAACTCTTCTTCTTTGTCCTTGATGTTGCCGTAGAAGACCCTTTTGACCACTCCGTCGGCATCGACAAAAACTGTGGTGGGTGGGGCGGTAATACCATATGTGCGCGCAATTTTGTCGCCGTCATCGTAACCAATAATGAAAGGAATCTGCCATTTGTGGGCAATGTCCTTAAACTTTCTCTCCGCGCTTTGAATGCCGATCATCAAAAATTCGATCTTACTTTCCTCTCCTTTGCCATACTGCTCAAACACCTTTTTGATCAGTGGTATCGACTCGTTCGAACACGGACACCAGGAAGCCATAAAGGTAATAATCTGGGCTTGTCCTGGATGGTTGGTGATCTCCCGGGGTTCTCCGTCGAGCAAAGTCAGGACCGAAGGCGGTGCCTTTGCGTCGATTTCAAGCGGCATTACATTTTCGTCAAAACAGCCACTTAGCAATAGGCTGACAACAACGACATAGGCCGGAAATTTATAGAATTTTGGCCAGCTCATACTTGATCAGGTCCTCTGTTACGGCTCCTGCATGGGTATACGTTATAAGGCCGTTGCCATCGACGAAGAAGGTCGTTGGCAGCCCATACACTCCAAAGGATGTCTTGATCTTCTCATCCTTGTCGAGACCCGTGGGAAAGCTCAGGGCATACTTTTCAACAAACCCCTTGGCGGCATGATCTGTGTCCTTTATGGCGATCCCCAAAACGATTACGCCTTTGTCCAAGTATTCTTTGTACATGGCTTCCAGCGCTGGTGCCTCGGCCCGACAGGGAATACACCACGAGGCGAAGAAATTGACGATTAAGACTTTGCCTTTGTGTTCGCTGTACGTGAAAGTTTCGCCGCTAAACTGTTGCAGAGTGAAGTCCTCGACAACTTCCCGCTTGGCGGCGCCGTCACAGCCCTGGACAAACGTCATCACCAGGAGGAGTAACAAAGGGGTCAACGCGCGTAGAATCACAGTTCAGCCCCTATCTTCTGTCTTGATTGCTTCAGCAGATGCGTCGGGGATGGGCAGACGCCAGTGAAAAACCCGCTCACGCATGGCTGGTGGCCGGATCACAACTTCCAGAGAACTCATCTGCGCGCCATTCCTGCCACTCATACCGGGAAAAGTGAGAATTCCTTGCCTGTGGTGCTGTTGCCCATCCTCATAAAGAATCTGCCAAGACGTTGCATTCAATTCATGGTCCCCGTCAACTTTTACGGCAGTAATGTCGGCAAGGTCCCACTGTGGAAGGATGCCGGTGTGGGTATTCACGTATACGATGAACAAAGTGTCATCACTGTCCATGGGTTTACTTTTGAACGCCAGATAAGGCATTAGATGCCGATGCTCGCGCGGCAAATAGATAATATCAAAATAGAGGTCGCTCTCGCCGAAATCCAACCGCCACAAATGCTTCTTCAGGAAGCGCATGGTCGCTTCAGGCAATATTGTCGGCACATTGGAAAGGTAATTTCTTTGCAGAAATTCTATAATCTTGGGGGCCTCGGTTTCGGCAATATCGGCCTTTTCCTGCACTTTCATCCGGGTGACAATCTGTTCCCACTCCAAGGCGGTGCGTGGAGTTAGCTCGACGACGTCTTTGCTGTGGCATCTCCGAGTGCACGAAGAAAGATAAAGTCGGCGGGTTTCGCGTGGGGTCAGCTGATCAATCAAATTGTACCTGTGAAGAAGCAATTTTCCGCTGGTTGCCAGATATCGCATTCGACCGCCAGGGCCAGGCTCGATCAGGTAGGCAAACACCAAAAGCGAACCCATTCCCAAGACAAGTGTAAATATGACGAGGCTGATCACGAATGACCTTGTTTTAGACGGAGGTTCGGCCGGAATACTTCCTGACTCCATAATAAATGCCGGCCATGAGAGCAAGCGCCCAGAGCCCGACACCTGCCCATAAGACTGCCCAATCGATTGTACTAAACCCTCGGGTATATTGGAAAATCTTGCCGTCGATTTTCTGAAGGGTCGTAAGGCGCGCTTCTTCGCCGTAGGTCGCAATGAAGAAGTCCATGATTTCAGGCTTGGTCTTGCCCGCCTTGATCATCTCCCCGATTTCTGCCTTCCAATTCAGGCCGCAAGTCATATTGCAGTCGGCAAGGATCAAGGGGCACTCGCAGGGACAGGCGAGGTCTTTGGCGACCTCGCCGACAGTCAGGGCGAAGGCTTTTTGGGGTAGGAGAGCCAAAACCACCAGCAGTGTAGCCATCAACAGAGTGCGCCTTTGCGTGCGGGGCTTGATTATGACAGCACCGAACATCACGCCGTTCCCTTTCTGCGCCTTCTAGCCACCACCCATAGTGTCATGGCCACCAAGACTGAGGCGCCTGTTCCAAAAACAACATAAATAATGGTCTTAACATTGCGTTGTGTCCCATAGGGGGAACCCCAGACCCTGCGCCCCGTCATCGAAGCAAACTTGACATCAACCGACGGCTCCCTGGTTTCCTTCAGGTAGCCGATCTCGAAGACCCGGCTCTCGCCTTTTGCGATATCATCAAGAGTGTGGGTATAGTGATTGAATTCGTCTTCTTGATATTTTTCAGCCCCGGTCGGGGAAACGGTGAAATTCGTCGACCGTAAGGGCTGCTGAATGTCGACCTCCATACTGCCGATCGGATGATTGGCATTAATTACGTAGTCGATCTGCCTTTCCACCGTTTCCAGATCTATGGGAGAAAGGTGAAAACTGAGATAGAAATTGGAATACGGTAAGGAGAGATGGACCGTATCGTAGTCGTCACCTTTGCTGACGTCGTAAAGTTGGCAGTAATGTTGTCCGCCCGGCGAAAGGCTGCAGACATCGTTAATTATGGCGCCTTTAGGTATGAAGAAGTCAGTTGTCGTCGGGAATTTTGAATCGTCAATAAAGCGGCCGTCATAAACCGCCAGAACACTGGGGTCGTCATACTCGGGCCAAATCATCACCCGCATACGCCCGATCGATAGATCATCTTTCGCCTGCGCTTCAGCCGCTAGAAGCGTGAATAGCGCTAAGAGCAATGTGAGCGCGGCAAATAAGTTCCTTAGATTCATAGCGGCCTTCCGGCCCTGGCCGGGTCCAAGAGATGTCTTACAGAGAAGTACAAATTAGTTTTTCTTGTACTCACACTTGCAGATTTCTGCCCGCAAGTAAGTAATAAGATTTTCGATCTCTTCATCGCTTAACTGGCCCTCGAATGGGGTCATGTTTTCAGTCAGCCCGACGGCGGCGCCGCCTTTCTTTATGACCTTGAAGAGGTGTTCGTTCGACTTAGAAGACATGAACTTGGCGTCTGTCAGTTTTCTGGGTTGGACATCAAGGCTCTCGGCCAACATGCCATCCCCCATTCCCGCGTCGCCATGGCAGGGCATACAGTAACTCATAAAATTGCCGGCCCCGGAAGCATTTCCGGCACTCCACGCTTCGGCGCTCGTGGGGTCCGAGTTCTGCGCACCATACGCCTGGGTTACAGTGAAAATTCCTACCACAAACAGCATTGCTGCAATCAAGTTGTAATCAGTTGTGTTCATTGCCATTTTCGCTCGCTCGAATTTAAAAATTTGAGAAGAATTCTAAGCTGAGCTAAGGGCGTCGCACATGATGCAAATCAAGTCCGGCTGGCCGGAATATTGGGACCGATTTTCAAGCCTGGGTTAAGAAACATCGACCGCAGCAGCAGAATTCGAACAGATATTCCAAATCTCAGCGTTCTTCGCCCTAATATTTGTGGATTATTTCTGATGTTAATATATCATATATGATACTGGTGAAGGTACCAGTCACCGGAGCTTGATATGATTGTTTGGGGTGGGAGCTTTCTGGCGCAGTGATTTGGCGGATTAGGCCAGCCTAAGATTGCAGAAGGGGAGATTGAAATGGATTTCGGTATTGCCGCTTTGGGTACGACCCATCCTCATGTGTCAGTTCGTTTGGATGTCGCCCGGCGAATGGAGGGGGTTAAGCTTATCGGCGTTGCGGATGACGATGCGGACAATGCTGAGTCAGTAGAGACCCTGGCTAACCATCTCGAAGTGCCCATTATGTCTTCAAAAGAGGTGTTGGAGCGCGATGACGTGCACGGGTTGGTTGTCGAGCCCTGGACCTATGAAATGGTCGATACCAGCATTCGTGCCCTCGAGGCCGGTAAAAGTGTTCTTGTCGAGAAGCCGGGTGGATCTAATCCATCGGACCTTCAGCGATTGGCTGACGCGGAAAAGAGTTCATCCGGTGTCGTGCAAGTCGGCTACAACTTCCGGTTCTCTCCGATGGTCGACTTGGCGCGCGAGATATTGTCTTCCGGCATTTTGGGGAAGGTTGTTCAGGCACAAGTACACGCGGCGGGCCCCGCTGGCGATGCCACAAATAGGTGGTTCAATTTGCCGGACGATATCGGCGGCTGCTTTTGGGAAGACGGCTGCCACATTATGGACATCATTATTGATCTCTTCGGGGTACCCAATGGCGTTACAGCGCGCATATCAAAATTTTCAAGCGTGTCCGGTGAGGATTCGCTGGAAGACGCAGCAGTAACTGCGCTTGAGTACGATGACATGCTGCTTGCTTTTGATTTCACCTCATGGGAGGCCAACGACTGGCTGGAAACCTGGCAGTTCAGTTTCTATGGCACCGAGGGGACATTTAGGTTTCGGATGATCCCGGAGACCTACGAGCTCTATCTAAAAACCGCAAAAGACGGTTATCGGGCGGGGTGGAACCGGTGGAACGAGACGTCCTTCGCGACGCCTTGGGCGGGTGAACCGACACCCTGGGAAAAGTGGCATATCGTAGCGAACAAGTCGTTTTTCTTCCGCGAGATCGATGCGTTTGTACAGGCGGCCCGCGGCGGAAGCTCTCGGATTCCTGCCGCACACGCACAAGATATCGCAAGGGTCATGGATGCGTGCTTCCGATCAAGCGCTGGCGGCGGACAACACGTCTCTCCTTGAAGAAGGCAATCGTTTGAGCGCGTGTGGGTTACAAATACTTAGGGGAATAGTACGAAGATGACGAAACTCAAAGTCGGCGTTGTTGGGGCGGGATGGTGGGCCGCTTCCAACCACATACCGCTCCTAATAAATAACCCCGACGTGGAACTAAAGGCTGTGTGCCGGCTGGGTGCCGATGAACTTGAGCAGGTAAGATCAAAGTTCGAGATCGAGCACGGCTTTGAAAATTACGACGAGATGTTGTCGAGCTGTGACCTGGATGCAGTGTTTGTGGTGTCGCCCCATCATCTTCATTTCGAGCAGGCCAAAAAGGCGCTGAATGCTGGCTGCCATGTGTTCGTCGAAAAGCCGATGACGGTTTCCGCAGAAAGTGCCCGCGCGCTTGAAAAGATTGCCGCGTCGTCAGGCAAAGTGGCGTCGATCCCCCACGGCTGGAATTTTCGCCCTTATGCGAAAGTGGCGGCCCAGTGGATGCGCGAAATAGGGGTCGGTGACATTCTCCACATTTCTATGCAAATGGCGTCTCCTGCTGAAGCGCTTTTTAGCGGTCAGGAGTATCCAGGAACGGAAGACGAATTGTTTCGGCCACCTGCCTCGACTTGGGCGGACCCGAATAATTATGGCGGCTATGGGTGGGGTCAATTTCCCCACGTTCTGGGACTGTTGTTTTATGTGGCTGATGGTCTCGAGCCGGAAGAAGTCTATGCAATATCAAAGGCTTCTTCAACAAATGTAGATTTGTACAATGCCGCCACTATTCGCTTCAAAGGGGGCCAGACAGCAACCTTATCGGGCGCGGGGACCGTGCCAATGAGCTGCAAGTTTCAGCTTGATATTAGAATTTTTGGCAGTGAAGGAATGCTGTTGTTCGATGTGGAGCGGGAGCGTCTTGAATTGCGCCGTCACGATGGTCAGGACAAAGAATTTGAGATCGCGCCGGGAGACGGGAACTACGAATGCAGTGAACCCGTGGCGGCCTTTGTCGCCATGTGTTTGGGCAGAGAAATTGAAAATGCCGCGAATTTGACGGTTGGCCGCAAATCAATCGAAATTGTTGACGCTTTATACAAGTCGATCGGCTCTGGCCAATCCGAAACCGTATAATCGGAGGGGAATATCATTAAGCCCTTACTAGATCTTGATAAGGCGTCGGTCTTTTTCGACGGGACTTTTTCCGAACCGGTCCGGCTCGCTCACCCTGAAGGCGTGGCTGTCGCGGATGACGACTCGGTTTGGTGTGGTACCGAGACCGGCCATCTTATGCGAATTGCACCAGATGGCAGTGACGTCGAATCCTACGGTTGCACGGACGGATTTATTGCCGGCATCGCCTTTGATGGAAAAGGTGGGTTGTTCGCTTGCGATATTCGGTTTGGATGTGTGTACCGCTTGGATATTGCGAGCCGCGCGCTCAAGAAGTTTGGTACCGTTTCTTTTGACGTTCCCAATTTTCCCGTTGTCGACTTGCCGCGCAATAGCCTGTATGTGACCGACAGTTTCTCGTTTGACGAACCAGGACCCGGCGTCTGGCGCTACGATTTGTCAACTGGCGAAGCGGATCTTTGGCACAATCAGTCGATGGCTTTTGCCAATGGAATGGCGCTTGGGCTCGATGGCCAAAGCCTGTTCATTGTTGAATCAAAGGAACGGAAAGTAACCCGACTGGAGATTAATCCGGATGGCTCAGCCGGCAGCTGTTCTACCTATGCTGAAAACTTAGGCGCGTTTCCTGACGGGCTTTCGTTTGATGCCGACGGGAACCTATATGTCAGCTGCTATGAACCCTCGGAAATTTATCGAGTGACGCCGGACGGCGAAACGGAACTTCTGATCAAAGACCCGGAAGCGACCCTAATAGCTCATGCGACCAACACAGCATTCCGGGGATCGGATTTGTTCTCGACCAATTTGGGGCGCTGGCACATAACGAAAATAGACTTAGGCGTGCAAGGTGCCGCGCTTCCTTTGAAGTACTGAAACTTTAGCAAGAATAAAAGGACGAGCAGAGTATATGCAGGATAGGAAGCCGTTAAGTGGCGTAAGAATTATTGATCTGACCATTGCGATGGCCGGGCCGCTCGCGACGCAGAGGCTCGCGGATTTGGGCGCGGACGTGGTGAAGGTCGAGGTTCCGCCTGATGGCGACCTTACCCGTGTGTTCGAGCTGAATAATGTTCGACTGGATGGCGATACCTCTTGCTATATCTCGCTCAACCGAAACAAAAGATCGATCATTGTTAATCTCAAGAATGACGAAGGTCGCGAGATACTATACAGCCTCATCAAAGATGCTGATGTTTTCATTCAAAACTTCCGGCCTGGCGTCGCGGAAAAAATAGGCATGGACTACGAAACTGTGCTGGCGCGTAACGCGCGCATTGTTTACGCGTCCATAACGGGTTACGGAAAATCTGGCCCCATGGTCGGCGAGCCCGGTCAGGATCTATTGGCTCAGGCGTTTTCCGGATTAATGTTCAGCGCAGGGAAAGCCTCGGATGGCCCCCATCCATCCCCCTGTTATATGGCGGATACGGGCGCGTCACACTTAATCACTTCGGGGATATTGGCGGGTCTTTATGAGCGCGAACAGACCGGAGAAGGAACCTTTGTGGAAACGTCTCTCTTGGGCGGGTTGTTGGAAATGCAAACCCAGGAGATCATGACCTACTTGGCAACTGGGGAAAGCGCACGTCGATGTGACGCGCCCTATGCCAGCGCTTGGCTGGAACCGCCTTACGGAGTGTACAAAACAAGCGATGGCTGGTTAGCCTTCGCGCAGAACGACCTCTTCGTGATTGCAGATGTTCTCGATTTGCCGGAGCTGGCTGAATGCCAGCGGCAGCAGCCCGAAAAGCTAACCTCCGACGAAGGTTCTGAGTGGCGGGAGCAGTGCTATCGCATCCTTGGCGGAAAGTTGGCGGAAATGAAAACCGGGATAGCCAAGGATGCTTTATCCGCGAAGGGAGTTTGGTGCATGCCTGTGAACAATTATGAGCAAGCACTGGCGCACCCGCAAACCGACCAGTTCCTATCGTCATTTACGCGCTCGGATTTTGGCGAAATTCGTTGCGTGGCGCCGGCCCTCAAAGTTGGGCCGAATACCGGGCCGGATCAGAAACTGAAGCCCGCCCCGCGACTTGGGGAGCATACCCGCGAAGTACTGGCGGCGGCCGGGTATTCTGCTTCGGACTTAGAACGGCTTTTTGAAGAAGAGATTATCTCCTAAGCGGAAAGGCATGTTCTTCCAAGCAAGCGACTTTTACGCCGATGGTCTATGTTTTTCCCGCGCTGAGAAAACCTTCCCGCAAGCGGCGCGCACATTCCGCTTGGGAAAGTTGTTCACTCAGATAATTGTGAAGCAGGATTCCGGCATCCCTGAACCAAGGGATTATGCCGTCGAATGTAGGACGCAAATAGCTGTTTTCTAAAGTTTGAAATGTGCCTGAGAAGAAGTCGGTGCTTGCCCTATTCGCTTCTTCCGATAGCCAGGCTGTGCGACTGGCGGGCTGTCCGCCAGACCTAAAATACCCGCGTGACTGATATTCTGGATGACATAGGTATTTGATGTACTCAAGTGCTGTGTCGACGTTCTTGCAGCTGCGCGTAATGCCTATACCGGCGCCGCCAAGGATACTGCCCGCATGCTTGAGGTCACCGATGGCAGGAATATTCGCAAAATGCAGAACATGTTTGGCGCCGGGGCGGGCATAATTGCTGTAGCCAAAGGCATATGGCTGGTAGACCACATCTTTATGAGATGACATGTGGTCAAAACACATGATCGGATTCCATTGAAGGGATTGCGGATGCGCGATGGCGATCAATTCGCGCATAACATCCAGAACCTCAATTACAGTACCCTTAGATGGAAACCCAGTGGGTTCAGCCGGAATGGGCTCATTCCGCCCCGCCGTTAACGTAAAAAATAAACAGATCGCGTCGATGGGAACGCACGGCAACGCAATGAAAAGCCCGTCTTCTCGAGCTTCATGAGCCAGACTAAAAACATCGCTCAGAGTTTCGGGAGGATCGTCCCGGTATCTCGTAAGCATGTCGGGGATATAAGTCGCGACTTGCGCTGCTGCATCGATGGGCAACGCCCACAGACCGCCATCCGTCCAATAGGATTTCCAGCAAGGGCCAAGTGAATCCGCTTCAAACAAATGAAGCTCCACGGGCGACAGCAATTCACTTAAGTTGAGGAAGAGCTTTTCGCTTTCGGCCTGCCCGACAAATGGATGGTCGAATACGATCAGATCGAAATCATCGATTAGCGTTTCCAAATTCCCGTCTCCGAAGTCAGCTAAACTTCGAGACTCCCACTCAACGTCGAAATCATCGTGCTGCGTGCGAAAATCGGCAATGCTTGCGTAAAGCGGCGCCATGCATCTTTCATGCTGCCATCCCATTCCTCTAAATTTGTTCGACATCGATGTGCACTCGAAAGTAGGGTCCAGGGTTCGTTATCATTGCGATTTATATAATATATCATATATGGTAATAGCCAAATAATTCTTTCGGTATTATGCGGAGGACGAGAAGCATGAGGGACGACAAAAATATCTCGGCGCGGTTCGAAAAGGCCTACAGTGGCGCCGTGTTCGACACCTTGCGGGAATTGGGAGAGCCCGACTGCATTCTTCCCCATGAGATCAAGCCCATTCGTCAGGACATGAAAATGGCGGGGCCGGTTTTCACCGTGCGAGGGCACCTTGAGGAAGGTCTGGACCCCCACGAAACCTTGTTACGCTGGACCGAGTTTCTTTCACGGGCGCCGAGTGGCCACGTGGTTGCCTGTCAGCCTAATGACCATACCATTGCACACATGGGGGAATTGTCGGCCGAGACGCTGCAGTTGCGGGGGGTTAAAGGTTTTGTCGCCGACGGGGGATCGCGCGACACGGGGTTTGTACTCAAAATTGGTTTCCCGGTTTTCTGCCGATATCTGACACCCAGAGATGTCGTCGGAACATGGGTTCCTGACGAGTTCGAGGGTCCGATTACCATCGGATCGGTAACCATCGAAAGTGGCGATTTCATATTTGCCGATATAGACGGCGTCATCAGAATACCGTCACGTCTGGTGGAAGCGGTGATAGACCGCGTCGAAGACGTGATGGGAACCGAGAATTTGGTTAGAAAAGCCATATTGGAAGGAGAGGATCCGCAGCAGGCGTATCTCAACTTCGGAAGATTCTAATTTGCCCAAAGATCCGTACTCAAGCCGACGATGCGTCACCCGTGAACCTTGCGAGGCCCTCCAGGATGTGAGCCTCTAGCGCGGCCAGCGCTACTTTTTCATCCCCGCTTTTGAGCGCTGAGATGATCGCGTTGTGTTCTCTAATATTATTTTTGATGTCGGGTACGCCCCTCGCGTACATGCGCCGGCCAATTTGCGGGCCATACCCGATTTTGTCGTACGCTTGAATGAGTTGCGGGCTGCCGCTCAATGACACAAGTTCCAAATGAAAACGCTCGTTCAGCTTCACAAATGTATCAAAGAGTTTTCCTGGCTTAGCTGGCTTGATATGTGAAATTTTCTCGTTCAGATCCTCAAGCGTCCGGATAAATCCTTCATCTACTTTGCCAAACCCTATGTGCAGCGCCCCGTATTCAATCGCCAGCCGCGCTTTGAACAAACGCTTGTAATCTTCCTCTGTCGGCGGCGGTGCGACCCGGTACCCTTGATTGGATGTATACTCGACCAGACCCTGGCCATGTAACCTGGCCAGGGCTTCGCGGATTGGTATCAAGCTGACGCCAAATTCTTTTGCCAGACGGTCGATGACCAGACGCTCGCCGTCCTGTATTCCACCGCTAAGAATCCTTTTGAGCAGGGTTCCGTACGCTTGGTCGCCCAGGCTCAGTTTACTAAGTTCAGCCATTCAATTTCCTCAAAATCCTCTTATATGATATTCCAAATTGCGGGTAGAGAGCCTCAAAAATTCTGAAGCGGATTTTGATGATGACCGTCATCCGTTTGACCAGTCTGCCGTGTTCATGAAACAGGATTGTGTGTTGACATCTCTCATTTCATTTCACAGTATTAATATATCATATATGAAATACTCCGGATGACTATTATGAATTTTGACTTTAAGCCTGACGCTGACATTCGATGCCGGGAATTCACTATCGGGGCCGTTGGGGGCGGCTTCATCATGGGTGATGTGCAACTGGCGGCATATGCGAATGCGGGCTTCAACGTCAAGGGAATTGCCACGCAGACGGTTGAAACAGCCAAGGCTGTGGCTGATCAATGGAGCCTTCAAAAGGCCTATGGGTCGGTTAGCGAATTGTTGGATGACGAAGAGATTTCAGTCGTTGATATCGCGATACCGCCGCACGCGCAGATCGATGTGGTGCGCGAAGCTGTGCAAAGGCCGCATATCAAGGGAGTGCTCGTTCAAAAGCCGATGGCCTTGGACTATCAAAGTGCTGTTGAATTGGTCGGAGTATGCGGGCAACACGGCAAAGTGTTATCGGTTAACCAGAATATGCGCTTTGATCAATCTATCCGCGTTGCACGCCAGATTATTGACCAAGGGTTGCTGGGCGATCTTGTGACCGCAACCATCGAGATGCGTGCCGCGCCCCATTGGCAACCTTATATTTCGCAGTACGATCGCCTGACTTTACTCAATATGAGTATCCATCACCTGGATGCTCTTCGGTTTCTTTTGGGTGAGGTGGAAGGAATATTTGTGCTCGAAAGGAAGGATCCTGCTGTCGAGTTCGAACACCATGACGGAATTTGCTTCTCGTCTTTGCGCTTCGAATCCGGCGCGGTGGCGGCATTGATTGACGACGCTTACGCTTTTCCGCGAGACGAGGAGTTCCCCTCCGATGCCGCAATATGCTGGCGCATAGAGGGTACAAAGGGTGTCGCAAAAGGAACCATTGGGTGGCCGGACTACCCGGATGGCAGCCCGAGTACATGTCAGTTTGCATGCGAGGAAACAGCAGGCGAATGGGTGCAGCCCACTTGGGAAACCATGTGGTTTCCTCACGCCTTTGCAGGTGTTATGGAGCAACTTCAGTACGCCTTGGCGTCGGGTACGGAACCCGCTTTGTCAGGTGCTGATAATCTTAAAACCATGGCGCTTCTGGACGCGGGTTACAGGTCCATGAAGGAAAAGCGCATGGTTGCGCCTTCTGAAATAACTTCCTGACTGATTTCGCGGACACAGCTTGAATTTTCGAGGACCTGGTCGTGGCTGAAGAACGAAATTATAGAAGCTATTTGCCAAGCGATATTGGCGATGCCCACCTCATCGGCAGGATTTGGGTGCCAAGTTCAGATCCAAATAATCCTGCAGGGCCGGTTGTGGTTACCACCGACAACGACAACGTCTATGGGCTGAGCGAGTTTTCCGGTTTCTGTTCCGAGCTGATGAACCGGGACGACCTCATCGAATGTCTTACAGAGGCAAAAGACTCCACCCCTATTTGTGCACTCAAAGAGCTGATTGAAAACAGTCTTGCTGACGACCGGGCACGCGTTCATCTGCTTTCACCCATTGATCTTCAGTGCATCAAGGCGGCTGGAGTGACGTTTGCCGTCAGTCTGATCGAGCGACTGGTAGAGGAGCGCTCAGATGGCGATATGGATAAGGCGGCGGACATACGAGCCGACATCGAAAATGTCGTCGGCGCCAACTTATCTGAGATTAAACCTGGTTCTGCGGCCGCGAAAGATCTTGAGCAGCACCTCAAGTCCCGAGGGATGTGGTCGCAATACCTTGAAGTTGGTATTGGACCCTACGCCGAGATATTCACCAAATCTCAGCCGCTGTCGTCCGTGGGGTTCGGTGCAGAGATCGGGCTTCATCCGGATTCTACATGGAATAATCCAGAGCCCGAGGTCGTTCTCATTGTTGACGCCGCACAGCACATAGTGGGAGTGACGCTTGGCAACGATGTGAACTTGCGCGATTTTGAAGGGCGCAGCTCTCTTCTGTTATGCCGCGCCAAAGATAACAACGCGTCGTGTGCGCTGGGCCCGTTCATACGACTGCTGGACAATAAATTTACGCTGGATGATGTTCGAAAATTGCAGGTCGAGCTGAATATCTCAGGGGAAGACGGTTTTGAGCTCGACGCCCAAAGCCAACTGACACAGATCAGCCGTGACATTTCGGATCTCGTCGCGCAGTGCAGCGGGCCAACCCACCAATATCCTGACGGATTTGTTCTGATGACCGGCACTCTGTTTGCGCCCATCAAGGACCGGTCCGAACCCGGAAAAGGTTTCACGCACAATATGGGGGATCTTGTCGAAATAAGTGCACCCCAACTCGGCTCCGCCCTAAACAAGGTCACGACCAGTGATCAGGCGCCCCCATGGTCGATGGGGATCAGTGCGTTGGTGCGTAATCTTCAGTCACGAGACATGCTCTAACGCACAGTACCCGTGAAACGCCTCTCAAACCCAGAGACAATAGTCTGCTACACCGCTAACAGTATTTCTGCCAATTCTTCTGGACAGGACACCATGGGGTCATGTCCAGAATCCATCTCGACGTATCGCATGCCAAATTTTTCAGCTAAATCTTTGGGCAAACCACCTTGTGACTGAGTGCAGCCGATGTAGGTTTTTGAAACGTCGAGATCATAAAATTTCGACAGATCGATTTTATCTTCGTAGGGTTTGAGTGGCTGGGGGGTAGCCATACGCAACAGCCAAGCTTTATCATCGTCAGTACAGTCAGATCCGAAAAACGAGTAGATCATCTGCTTTTCTGGTGGTGCCGCGGTGCCGTCGTTGTCTCTCGCGGCTGCACCACGCATTTGGTCGACCCATTGCGGCGGGAAAACGTCAAACATAGACTTGCCGCTCGGCAACACGACAGAATCC
>Ga0315336_1002948_pt1 | contig 24165 bp, 20 predicted proteins | sample ASW5metaG_FD_204512 | JGI IMG/M metagenome (GOLD analysis project Ga0315336, IMG submission 204512) | Ammonia-oxidizing marine archaeal communities from Monterey Bay, California, United States - ASW #5 | ecosystem: Environmental > Aquatic > Marine > Intertidal zone | place: USA: California... | reverse complement strand
ATTGTTCCGGCGAATAGAGGCCGTTGGGGTTGACAAAATGCGTGCCGACCATGCCGAGCCGGGCTGCCTCGGCGTTCATGCGATCGGCAAATGCCGCCTGCGAACCGCCGATATTCTCGCCGATGGCCATGGCGATGTCGTTGGCCGACTTGACCAGCATCATCTTCAACGCATTGTCGAGCCGCATCACCGAGCCGGGCTTGAAGCCCATCTTGCTCGGCGGCTCGCCGGCCGAATGTTTAGTCACCTTGATCGGCGAATCGAGCGCCACCTCCCCGGCCTGGATGGCGCGGAAGGCGACATAGGCCGTCATCAGCTTGCTGAGCGAGGCCGGATACCAGCGTTTGAACGCGTCCTGATGCTCCAGAATGGCGCCGCTCTTGAGGTCGAAGAGAACGATCGGATTGGCCCGGGCCAATCCGCCAAACACCGGAAGCGCGAGCGCGCTTGCCAGCAACAGGTTGAGGAAATGCCTCTGCCGCATGATCTGATCCGAAATCGCCTCTTGCCGTAATCGCTGCTGGGTCCGTAAGATTTCGTTACCCATCGCCAGCATAAATGCGGCCCGACCCTCGATCCGGGCTGCATTGTTGCGGTGCTATTTACCCTATGTGACGCCAAAATGGCAAAGTGCGATACAATCACAATTGCTGAGCATCGGTTCTGAACCGAGCGCCGCCAATAAACCAAGAAATGGACCGATCATGCCGATTCTCAACCGCGCCGCGGAAATGCAGGAAGAAGTCGCCGGCTGGCGACGCCATCTTCACCAGACGCCGGAGCTGAACTTCGACGTCTTCCAGACCGCCGACTTCGTCACCGACAAGCTGAAGGCCTTCGGCTGCGACGAAGTGGTGACGGGGCTGGGCAGGACCGGCGTCGTAGGCATCATCCGCGGCCGCAAGGGCGACGGCCCGACCATCGGGCTGCGCGCCGACATGGACGCGCTGCCGATCGACGAGATCACCGGCAAGCCCTGGGCCTCGACCGTGCGCGGCAAGATGCATGCCTGCGGCCATGACGGCCATACCGCCATGCTGCTGGGCGCGGCCAAATATCTTGCCGAGACGCGCAATTTCACCGGGGCCGTGGCGGTGATCTTCCAGCCGGCCGAGGAAGGCGGCGGCGGCGGCAATGAAATGGTCAAGGACGGCATGATGGAGCGCTTCGGCATCGAGAAAGTGTTCGGCATGCACAACATGCCGGGCCTGCCCGTCGGCCAGTTCGCCATCAAGCCGGGCCCGATCATGGCCGCGACGGCGGAATTCACCATCACCGTCAAGGGTCGCGGCGGCCATGCCGCGATGCCCCATGGCACGATCGACCCGATCGTCATCGCCAGCCAGTTGGTCGGCGCACTGCAGACCATCGCCTCGCGCAGCACCGACCCGGTCGAGGCCGTGGTGGTATCGGTGACGAAGTTCCACGCCGGCGATGCCTACAACGTCATCCCCGAAAGCGCCGAGATCGCCGGCACCGTGCGCACGCTGAGGAAGGAAGTGGCCAAGCGATCGGAAGAGCGCATCCGCGCGCTCAGCGCCGGCCTCGCCGCCGCCTTCGGCGCAACGATCGAGGTGGATTACGACGCCAACTACCCCGTCACCTTCAACCATGCCGAGGAAACCGTCTTTGCCGGCGATGTCGCGGCCCACGTCGCCGGCGACGGCCATGTCCACCGCGCCATTCAGCCGCTGATGGGCGGAGAGGATTTCTCCTATATGCTGGAGGCCCGCCCCGGCGCCTTCATCTTCATCGGCAATGGCGACTCGGCAGGCCTGCACCATCCGGCCTACGACTTCAACGACGAGGTCATCCCGCACGGCATGAGCTACTGGGTAAAGCTGGCGGAAACGGCGCTGGCCGCTTGACGACTCGGCGGTGGCAGACGACGGGCGCCCCCTTCGCCTTCTCGCCTCTTGGCGAACCGTCCTGAAGCGTTTATGTGTCTGGCCGCGTGGTCCCGTAGCTCAGTAGGATAGAGCGGCAGATTCCTAATCTGTAGGTCACAGGTTCGATTCCTGTCGGGATCACCACTTTCGAGTAGTTGGTAACGCCGCCCTGCCTATCCCGGGCTGCCGGCCGCTGGGTTGGCGAGGACGGCGGCGCGGAAGCGGGTGACGAAATCGTCGAGCGCGGGGCGTTCGGCGTCCGAGATCGCCCAGTAGGAGAAGGCGTCGTCGGTCCAGTGGACCAAGAGGAAGCCGCCCGCCGAGAGATCGTCAGCCACCGGCACCGATTTGGCCTCGTTCTGCCGCGGCGCGGCCACCAGCGTGATCAGATGCTCGTGATGGCGGTAGACCAGCGCCGGCATCGGCCTGTCGCCGATCACCTCGACGCGCCCGCCGAGCAGCGCGTAGCCGTCCTTGGCCATGTCGGGCGCCGCCGGCGACACGCCGATGCGGGCGTCAAGCCATGGCTTCACCGTGTGGCGGTCGGACGAGACGATGTCGACCGGAGTCGCCGCGAGCAGGCTGCGGCGATGGCCGTTGGCGACTGCCACCGCAAAGCTCTCGGACCCATTGTCCGCCGTCGTCAGCCACTGCGTGGCGCCGCTGGCGAGAACAGCCGTCAGCGCGATCGAGGCCGCCATCTGGCGCCAGTCGAAGGAGTTGAACCAGCGTGCCGCGCGCGGCCGCATCGCGATCACATTGCCTTGCTGCTGTTGCGCGGATTGCTGCGCTTCCGCCGTGATGGCCGAAGGCTGGGTTACGTCGCCCTCCCCGGTATCCTTGACCTCGGCGATGGCCGCGATACGCGCCAGGAAATCGTCGCTGACGGCCGCACGCGGCAGGCTGGCGACAACACCGCGCAACGCCAACAGGCGCGCATGTTCGGCGGCAAGCTCCGGGTCGGCGGCCATGCGCCGCTCGACCGCCAAAGCGGCCGCGGCATCGAGCTCGCCATCGACAAGGGCGTGGATCATCAGCTTCATGTCCTGCGGGTCTTGCGGCAATCCATCCTCATGCGGGCGATTTTCATGCGGGCTCATGGCGCCCTCCAAGTTCCGTCATCAACAGGCCGCGGGCCCGCGCCAGCCGCGACATCACCGTGCCTTGCGGCACCCCGAGCATGGTGGCGATCTCGCGGTAGCTGAGACCGTTGATGTCGCGCAGCACCACCGTCTCGCGGAACGCTTGCGGCAGCCTTGCGATCGCTGCTTCCACCGCCGCCGAATCCGCCTTGGCGATCAGCGCCGCCTCCGGGCTGTCGGCATCGGAGTCCGGCGGCGGCGAGACATCGTCGAGGTCGGCGAGGTCGCCGACGGCCACCACGCTGCGCGGCCGATTGCGCGCCATCCATGTGTAGGAAGCGTTGCGCACTATGGTGAGTAGCCAGGCGCGGGCATTGCCGCCGGCAAAGCCAGCAATGCCAGCATGCGCCTTGAGGCAGGCCTCCTGCACCACATCCTCGGCATCGGCGGTGTTACCGGTCAGCCACCGGGCGAGGGAAAGCGCGTCGCCGAGGTGCGGCAGCACCACTTCGGCAAAACGCGCGGCCAGCATCTTTTCGCTCAACACCGTTCCGCCGTCGGGCGCTCCCGCCTTGGGTCTGCCGCCATCGGCGGGGGGCGATGGTCTGTCCCTGCTCGTGCGGGAGAAGATCGCGACCGCAGGCGATGGCGCCTGCTTCGAGGGAGGAGAAGGCATTGGTGTCACCGGAGTCAAGTGTCTCGGAAGCAAGGCGCGCCTCGGAAGGGGACAGCGCATCGCTGGCTGAAACGTGATGCTCGCCGTCATGGTCGTTGGTCTCGATGGCTGCGATCGGCACAGAATTAGGGCTGGCGGCGGGGCGGTATCGCCCAGAACAGATGCGTCCGGCGCCAATGCGCCAGGGGACGGCGGCGGCTGATGCCTTCGCCGTCAACGGTCCTTGTGCTCTTGTCTTCGTGCCGCTTCATGATGGTCTCCTGCTGTTGCGCACAGGTGGCGCATGCCTTGGAGACCAGCGGACTCAGCCGTTTATTCCCGGCGCCCGGCCTTTTTCCTTCACGCCGATGTGACCGGTTCGCCGGGCCGCCTCACAGCGCCAGCAGCGCCAGCCCGGCAAGCGCCGATCCGGCCAAGGTCGGCAGCATGCCTAGTTTCAGCCTGAACATGGCGACCATCGCCGCCGCCGACAGCAGCGCGGCGCGCCAGTCGAGCGAGGACAGGACCGGAAGCTCCACGCCCCAGCCGACGCTTTCGACCTTGCCGAAGACGACATGCAGCGCGAACCACAGGGCAAGGTTCATGATCACGCCGACCACCGCCGCGGTGATCGCGCCGAGCGCCGCCGCCAGCGCCCTGTTCTGCCGCAATCGCTCGATGTAGGGCGCGCCCAGAAATATCCAGAAGAAGCAGGGCACGAAGGTGACCCAGAGCGTCAGCAGCGATCCGAGCGATCCGGCCAGCAACGGACTCATGGCGCCGGCATGGCGGTAGGCGGCGGCGAAGCCGACGAATTGCAGCACCAGGATCAGCGGCCCGGGCGTCGTCTCGGCAAGCCCCAGCCCGTCGACCATCTGGCCGGGCGAAAGCCAGCCGAACGAGGTCACCGCCGCCTGCGCGACATAGGCCAGAACCGCGTAGGCGCCGCCAAAGGTGACGACGGCCATCAGGCTGAAGAAGCCACCGATCTGGCTCCACACGCTGGCCGGGCCTGTCAACGCAGCGATCAGCGCCACCGGTCCAAGCCAGAGCGGCAGCCAGATGGCGATGGTGCGGACGGCATGCCACCGCGTCGGCATGGTGTGGCCGAGTTCACCGCGCTCGAACATCAGGTCCACCGCCCCGCGATTGTCGGCAGATACCTTGCCCTTGCCATGCGCCGAACCGGAAAACAGCGCCGGCGCGAAACGGTTGCCGATCCAGCCGGTCAGCCCCGCCAGAAAGATAATCAGCGGGAAAGGCAGCCCGGCTGCGTAAATGGCAAGGAAAGCCGCCACCGCGATCGCCACCATTGCGCGATTCCTCAGCGCCCGCTTGCCGATGCGGATCACCGCCTCGACGACGACGGCCAGCACCGCCGCCTTGACGCCGAAGAACAGCGCCTCGACGACCGGCGCGTCATTGTAGAGCATGTAGAAGCTACTCAGGCCCAGCATGACCAGCGCGCCGGGCAGCACGAACAATGTGCCGGCGACGAGGCCGCCGGTCGTCCGGTGCAGCAGCCAGCCGATATAGACGGCAAGCTGCTGCGCCTCCGGGCCGGGCAGGAGCATGCAGTAGTTGAGCGCGTGCAGGAAGCGTTCCTCGCCTATCCATCGGCGTTCCTCGACCAGCTCCTTGTGCATCAGCGCGATCTGCCCCGCCGGCCCGCCGAAGGAAAGCAGGCCGATCATTGCCCATAGCCGCGTCGCTTCGCGAAAACTCGGCACGGCCGGGACCTCGGCAGGCCGCGCGTCCTTGGCGAGAGCCGTCATTGCGCCTTGCCTCCAACGGGCCAGTTATGCGTCTCGCCCGCTGCGTCGCGGCACCAGCGGAAGAATGCGTCGTAGAAGAGCATGCCGGCTTCGAGCTGTTCGAGGTCGTCGCGGAACATGCGCGACAGGCCGAGCGAAGCGGCGAGGAAGCCGGCAGCCTGTGGCACGAGGTCGAGGCGCGCCGTATCGGCGGCGCGAACGATCAGGGCAAGACGATCGAGGGCCTCGACGCGCAAACCGAACTCCTCGATCATCGTGTCGAATGTGCAGCGATCGCCGCGGTGGCTCCAGAACACGCCTTCGATATCGAAGGCAATCGCGGTGAAGCGATCCGCCACAAGAGACACCTCCGCCGGATCGACGAAAAGGAATACCGCTTCTGGGTCGACGAAGCGGCGGATCAGCCAGGGACAGGCGATGCGGTCCACCTTTGGCCGCGAACGCGTCACCCATATGGTGCGGCCGTCCTCGTCGCGAGGCGGGACCGCGCCGGCCGTTACCAACGGCGCCCCGGCGGCGACCCAGGCCTCGAAGCCGCCTTCCAGCGACTCTGCCTGAACGCCTTCGTGACGCAGCCATGCGGCCACGCCTTGCGAAAGCTTCTGCCCCTTCTGGCAGATCACGGCGACCCTGCGTCCGGAAAATTCCGCCGCCCAGGTCGAAACGGTTTTGAAATCCCGCCGGCACGACGCCGGCAGCAGCCGCGCATCGGCTTCATAATCCTCGTCGGTGCGCACGTCGATAAGAACCGGCGCGTCGGGCAGACCGACGAGACGTGAGAGCTGCGGAACGGTGATTGCGGTTGTTGATGGCATAGCGTCCACCTCCTGAACAAAGAGAGTCTGGACGCGATCGTTGGGCTGACGCCTCACGGGGTCGTCGCGGGAAACCCCTTGGCCGGGATGCTGGTACGCTCCCCCGCGATTGTCAAGAATTCAAATTGCCAAGCAAGACGGGAACGCCGCCTGCCCTTTCCCCGAGACGGCCGTCGCGCTTACTGCGCGGTCCAGCCGCCATCCATCGGCAGGGTCGTGCCGGTGATCTGTCTGGCCGCGTCCGTGCACAGGAACAGCGCAAGCGCAGCGAGTTCGTCTCCTGTGACGAACTCCTTGGTCGGCTGCGCTGCCAGGAGCACGTCATGCTTGACCTGCTCCTCGGTCATGCCGCGTGCCTTCATCGTGTCCGGGATCTGCTTCTCGACCAGCGGCGTCCAGACATAGCCGGGCGCGATCGCATTCACGGTGATGCCGTCCAGGGCCACTTCCAGCGCCACCGTCTTGGTCAGGCCGGCGATACCGTGCTTGGCCGAAACATAGGCCGACTTGAACGGCGATGCGACCAGCGCGTGCGCCGAAGCCGTGTTGATGATGCGGCCCCATTTGCGGCTCTTCATGCCGGGCACCGCCGCCTTGATGGCGTAGAAGGCGGCCAAAAGGTTGATGCGGATGATGGCTTCCCATTTGTCGTCCGGAAATTCCTCGATCGGCGCGACATGCTGGATGCCGGCATTGTTGACCAGGATGTCGAGGCTGCCGAACGCTTGCTCGGCCTCATGGACCATGGCGGTGACCGCGGCGCCGTCCATCATGTTGGCGCCGGAGTAGCGGCACTTGATGCCGAAATCCCTTTCGATGCCGGCCCGCTCCTGCTCGATCGCAGCGGCATCGCCCAGGCCGTTGATGGTGACGTTGGCGCCCTCGGCCGCAAAGGCGCGGGCGATTGCCAGGCCGATGCCGCTGGTGGAGCCGGTGACGAGCGCGTTCTTCGAAGACAGGGAACCCATGGGAGATCTCGCGAGCGGGAAGACTGGAGGCAAGAATATGACGACGACAGCCGGTAAGGCACATGATTTGTGCGTCGCAGCATCACAATGCCACACCCACGTTATCTTTGCGCAAGCTCAGAAGACGTGGCGCAAGATCACGAACAGGACGAAGGCAAGCGCGATCGAGCAAGGCAGCGTGAGCACCCAGGCCAGCAGGAGATTGCGCACGGTCGACCACTGCAGTCCGGAACCGTTGGCCGCCATAGTGCCGGCGACGCCGGACGACAGCACGTGAGTGGTCGACACCGGCAGGCCGAGGCGGTCGGCCATGCCGATGGTTACCATCGCGACCAGCTCGGCGGCGGCGCCCTGGCCGTAGGTCAGATGGCTTTTGCCGATCTTCTCGCCTACGGTTACGACGATGCGCTTCCAGCCGACCATGGTGCCGAGCCCTAGCGCCAGCGCGACCGCTATCTTCACCCACAGTGGGATGAACTTCGTCGCATTGTCGACCGCCTTGTGATAGTCGGTGACCGCCTTGAGGTCGTCCGGTTGCATCGGCAGCAGCTGCTTCTTGTCGATCAGTTTCAGCGCCTCGCCGATCAGGTAGATATCGTTGCGCGCGTTGCTGACCAGATCGGTCGGAACCTTGTCGACGGAGGCGTAGGGCTGCAGCCCGGCGGTCGTCTTGTGGATGTAGGTCTGCAGCGCGAGCGTGGTCTGGTCGTTCCACGACTTGCTGCGCACGGCTTCCTGGACGGCTGTCTTCGGATCGGCGGCAGTCACGCCCGGCTTGACATACTTGCCCAGCGCCTGCTCGACGGCGCTCGAGGCCGACTTGTAGGCTTCGAGATAGTTGATGTCGGGCGTGCGGTTGAGCGCATAGGCTGTCGGCACGACGCCGATCAGGATCAGCATGATCAGGCCCATGCCCTTCTGGCCGTCATTGGAGCCATGCGCGAAGCTGACGCCGGTGCAGGTGAAGATCAGCAGCGCGCGGATCCACCACGGCGGCGGCGCTTTGCCCTTCGGCGCCTCGTATAGGGCCGGATTGCGCACCAGCAGCTTCATCGCGTAGAGCAGCACGGCGGCGGCGAAGAAACCGACGATGGGCGAGACCAGCAAGGTGGTGCCGACATTGGTCGCCTGCCCCCAATCGACGCCGCTGGTAGCGCTTCCGGCCGGCGCCATGAACTGGTTGGCGAGGCCGACGCCTATGATCGAGCCGACCATGGTGTGCGAACTCGAGGCCGGCAGGCCGAGGAACCAGGTGCCCAGGTTCCACAGGATGGCGGCGAGCAGCAGGGCGAACACCATGGCGAAGCCGGATGACGAGCCGACCTGCAGGATGAGCTCGACCGGCAGCAGCGACAGGATGCCGAACGCCACCGCGCCGCTCGAGGTCAAAACGCCGAGGAAGTTGAAGACACCCGACCACATGACGGCGAATTCTGCCGGCAGCGAGCGTGTATAGATGACCGTCGCGACCGCATTGGCGGTGTCGTGGAAGCCGTTGACGAACTCGAAGCCCAGCGCGATCAGAAGAGCGATGCCGAGCAGGATCCAGGGCACCGTCTTGGCGATGGCCAGGTCCTGGCTGAGCGCATAGCCGACATAAATGATGCCTACGAGCACCAGCGCCCCGAAAGCCGGCAGGAACCATCTGGCGCCCGCCGATTGCTCTAGCGGATGATCCGGCCGCGGAATACCCGCCTCACTGGAAACCACGTCCACCATGTCCCACTCCATTTGCATCGCAGCAAAGAACCGGGAAGGACGCTATGTCCCCCGGATGAAGCTGGTGTGACGTCTTCGACCGAGTGGGGCCTACCCGGCTATCTTCAGGAGCGCGGATATCAGAAGCTTGTGCTCTTCTTCGGAAAGCACGTCGGAATCGAAAAGATTCATGCTGCGCAGGCCTTCGATGGCGACAAAACAGACGAGCAGCGAGCCGAGATCGCTGGTTTCGCCTTTCAACCGTTCGAACAGCTGGTGCTTGAAGGCTTTTATCGGTGTCAGGAAATCGGGATCCTCGGCGATCGCCGAGAACATCCAGGAGGCCGAGGGTTTTGGGCGCTCGCAGTCGTCGGCCGACAGTTTGATATAGGCCGAGAGTACGCTTTCGTGCCCGGCACCGGCGGCGCGCGCTTCAAGCGCCTTCCGGAAGTCGCTGAGATAGTTTTCGACCAGCCCCTGCATCAGCTTGGCCTTGGTCGGGAAGTTGTAGAGCAGGCCGCCTTTCGACACGCCGGCACGGCTGGCGACCGCCTCGAGCGACAGGCTTCCCGGGCCTGTCTCGCGGGCCACGTCGGCGGCGGCGGCAAGTATCTTTTCGCGCGAGTTTGCCCTGGGTACTCTCATCACGCCTTCCCTACATTAGCATAGGCGGAATTGACAAGACCGTCCAGCCGGTACAGTAAGGCGCCGTTTGAAACCGGGACTTATCGTCGATATGTGTCCCGGCATCGATTGTTCTGCCGGTTGCCGGCTCGAGGGGACTGTCCGTGAAGCGCTTCATCATCATCGTCGTGTTCCTGATTCTACTCGCTGTGATCTGTGTCGGCATCGTTGGTTTCAACTTCATGCGCGATGCCGGCATCAAGCAGTATTTCGCCACCATGAAGCCGCCGGCCGCCACTGTCTCGACAGTGATCGTCAAGCCTTCGGTATGGACGCCCGGCGTCGAGGCGATCGGCTCTGTCAATGCGGTGCACGGCGTCGATCTGACCCTTGAGACGAGCGGCATCGTCAAGCAGATCCTTTTCCACGCCAACCAGAAGGTTGCCGCCGACGCGGTGTTGGTGCAGCTCGACGATGCCGTTGAAAAAGCCGATCTGGTAGCTCAAAAGGCGCAGGCCGCCTCGGACCAGGCGGCGCTGACCCGTGCGATCGAACTGCAGCGGCGCGGCGTCGGTACGGACGCGACGCTCGACGCCGCGCGTGCCGCCGCGGATGCCTCGGCGGCGCAGGTGAACAAGCTGCAGGCGGTGCTCGACCAAAAGCAATTGTCCGCGCCCTTCAGCGGCACGGTCGGCATTCCGAAGATCGATATCGGCCAGTACCTGGCCCCCGGAAACGCGGTGGTGACGATCCAGGATCTCGATACCATGCGTGTCGATTTCACGGTCCCCGAACAGCAGCTGCCGCTGTTGAAGATCGGTCAGACCATGCGCATTGGCGGCAGCCTGGCGGATCTGTCCTTTGCCGGCTTTATCCGGGGCATCGACCCCAAGATCGACCCGGCGAGCCGGCTGGTCTCGGTCCGCGGCGAGGTCGCCAATCCGGAAGGCAAGCTGACGCCCGGCCAGTTCGTCCAGATCCGTGTCGAGCTGCCTCAGGAAAACAATGTCATCTCGGTGCCGCAAACAGCGGTGACGACGAGCCTTTATGGCGACTATGTTTTCGTGGTCGTGCCGGCGAAGCCCGCTGAGGGTGCCGCTGCGGCTCCGGCAAAGCCGGACGAGCAGAAGGCCGCCACCGATAAGGCGGCCGCCGATGCCGCCAAGCCGCAGGCGGATGCGTCCAAACCCGCCGACAACGCTGCCAAGCCGGCAGATACCAAGCCTGCCGACAAGGCGGCTGCCGACAGTGCCAAGCCGGCCGATCCCGCCCAGCAGCCGGCGTTGACCATCTCGCAAGTGTTCGTGAAACTCGGACGCCGCAACGACGGCCTGGTTGAGATCACCGAGGGCCTCAAGGATGGCGACCAGGTCGTCACGGCGGGCCAGAACCGGCTCTTCAACGGCATGTCGGTTGCCGTCGACAACACCATCGATCCCAGCAAATCGGCGAACAAGCAGGTTCAGCAATGAGCTTTTCCGACCTTTTCATCCGCCGGCCCGTGCTCTCGACGGTGCTGGCCTGCATGATCCTGCTGCTGGGTTTCCAGGGCATCTTTGGCCTGTCGATCCGCGAGTATCCCAAGGTCGACGAGACGGCGATCACCATAACCACCGCGTATCCGGGCGCCAGCGCGGACCTCATCCAGGGCTTCATATCGGCCCCGATCGCGCGCGCCGTCGCCTCGACCGAAAATATCGACTACGTGACCTCCTCCAGCCGTCCGTCATCGAGCACGGTGACGGTGCAGATGAAGCTCGGCTCAAATCCGGACGTGGCACTCACCGAGGTGCTGTCCAAGGTCCAGGGCGTGCGCGGCACGCTGCCGAGCGCGGCCAAGGACCCGGTGATCGTCAAGGGCACCGGGCAGCAGTTCGCGATGATGTATATATCGATGCAGAATCCGAACATGACGAAGGAGCAGCTCACCGAGTATATCGAACGCGTCATTCGGCCCCGCATCTCGACCGTGGAAGGCGTCGCCGACGTGCAGGTCTTCGGCGCCCAGGAATATTCCATGCGCATCTGGATCGACCCGATCCGGCTAGCCGCGCGCGGTGCCACGGCCGTGGACGTGCTGACCGCCATCAACAACTCGAATTTCCTGTCGGCGCCCGGCAACACCCAGAATGAGTATGTGGTCTCCTCGATCACCGTGCGTTCTACCCTGCAGACGCCTGAGGCGTTCGCCCAGCTCCCGATCCGCTCGACGAATGGCGAGGTTGTGCGCTTGCGCGATGTCGCGCGTGTCGAACTCGCCGCGGCCAACACCGACACCAGGGTGAGCTTCAACGGCAAGCCAGGCACCTTCCTCGCCATCTTCCCGACGCCGGCGGCCAACCCGCTGACCACGGCGGCGGCGCTGACCAAGCTTGTGCCGCAGATCCAGGATACGCTGCCGAAAGGCATGACGATCGAGATCGTCTACGACGCCACCGGACAGATCAGCGCCTCGATCGAGGAAGTGTTCAAGACCATCGGCGAAGCCGTGGCCATCGTCATCGTGGTGATCCTTCTGTTCCTCGGCTCGTTTCGCTCGGTGATGATGCCGATCGTGACGATCCCATTGTCGCTGATCGGCGTCTGCTTCCTTTTGTTCGCGGTGGGCTACTCGATCAACCTTTTGTCGCTGCTGGCCATGGTGCTGGCGATCGGCCTTGTCGTCGACGATGCCATCGTGGTGGTGGAGAACATCCACCGCCATATGGAGGAGGATCACATGTCGCCGATGCAGGCGGCCTTCAACGGCATGCGCGAGATCGCGACGGCCATCGTGGCGATGACCATCACCCTGGCCGCCGTGTTTGCCCCGCTTGCCTTCACCGGCGGCCTGACCGGCGCCCTGTTCCGCGAGTTCGCCGTGACGCTGGCCGGCTCCGTGGTGCTGTCGGGCCTGATCGCCATGACGATCACGCCGATGATGTCGGCGCGCTTGCTCAAGGCGGGCCAGCACAGCCGTTTCCAGCGCATCGTCGATGGTACGTTCAGCCGCGTCGAACACGTCTATGAACGGGCCGTCACCGCTTCGCTCAGGAACCGGCCGGTGACGCTGATCATCGTCGTCGCGCTTGTCGCTCTCACTGGCTTCATGTTCACCAAGACATCGACCGAGCTGGCGCCCGAAGAGGATCAGGGCTTCCTGCTATCGCTGGTGACCGGGCCACGCTATGCGACATCGGATTACACTGAGACCTACGTCAACCAGATCCTGGGGCTTGTGAAGGACATCCCGGAGACCCGAGCGCAGTTCTCGGCCGTTGCCTTCGGCGGCGCCACCAACAGCGCATTCGTCGGTTTCGCCTTCAAGGACTGGGCCGACCGCAAGCGCAATTCGAAGGAACTGCAGGCCGACATTACCGCACGGCTTGCCAAGGTCGCCGGCGTTCAGGCCTTTGTCTTCGCACCGCCGACACTGCCGGGTTCCGGCGGCGGCCTGCCGATTTCCATGGTCGTGCGCTCGACGGGCGATCCGTCCGAGGTCTACGACCAGGCGGAAAAAATCAAGAACAAGGCTCAAGCCTCGGGCCGCTTCATCGTTGTGCAGAACTCGATGGCCTACGATGCGCCGCAGGTGACCGTCACCATTGACCGCGAACGCGCGGCGGCGTTGAACCTGCCGATCGCCGATATCGGCAATACACTGACGCTCCTTGTCGGCGGCGCCGAAGTGGCGCAGTTCGACCGCGATTCCAACAGCTACGACATCATCCCGCAGGTGCCGCAGGAATTCCGCGACAACCCCGAGAAGCTCGGCCAATATTTCATTCGCAGCGTTGACGGCAAGATGGTGCCGCTATCGGCAGTCGTGAAGATTTCCACCAACGCCTCGCCGGCGGCGATCGAGCAGTTCAACCAGCTGAACTCTTCGACGATATCGGCCTTGCCCCTGCCCGGCGTCACCACCGGCGACGGCTTGAAGGTGCTGGAGGACCTCGCAAGGGAGACCCTGCCCGACACCTTCTTCATCGACTATTCCGGCCAGTCGCGTCAGGAGAAGGAGCAGGGCAACACCATCCTGATCGCCTTCGCCGCGGCAGTGGTCGTGATCTATCTGGTGCTGGCGGCGCAGTTCGAGAGCTTCCGTGACCCGCTGATCATCATGATGGCCGTGCCGCTGTCGATCTTCGGCGCCATCGTGCCGCTGAACATCGGCCTGGGGACGCTCAACATCTACACCCAAGTCGGCTTGATCACGCTCATCGGCCTGATCACCAAGCACGGCATCCTGCTGGTGGAGTTCGCCAACCAGCAGCGTGAGGTGCACGGCATGCGCAGGCGCGACGCCATCGTCGCGTCGGCCAAGGTGCGCCTGCGCCCCATCCTGATGACGACGGCGGCCATGGCGCTCGGCGTCGTGCCGTTGATCATCTCCAGCGGCGCCGGCGCCGCTGCCCGTTACTCCATGGGCCTCGTCATCTTCACCGGCATCCTCGTCGGCACCATGTTCACGCTGTTCGTCGTGCCGATGTTCTACACCTTCATCGCCAGCAAGGACCTACCGCATCTTGCCGAGAAACCCGATCCGAAGCTGATGCCGGCGCTGCCCGACTGAGACGGCAAACAAAGCGGAGAACAAAAGAAGCCGGAGAATTCCGGCCTCTTTTTTGGCGGGTGCCTCACGGCTTCGCGATCGGCGGAAGGCGGCAACCTGCCAGCTACTTTTTCCCGGCGCGTTACTTCTCGATGACGATGCTGGTGTTGGCGGGGCCGAAAGACTCGACGAGTTGATAGAAATCGGCCGCGGCGTCGGGATGCAACCGCACGCACCCGTGCGAGGCGGGACGACCGAGACGGCTGATGGCATAGGTGGCGTGAACGGCGTAACCGCCATTGAAGAACACCGAATGCGGCATCGGCGCGTTGTCGTATTTCTTCGAATACCACATCTCGTGCATGCGGGTCGGCTTGAACGAGCCGGTCGGCGTGATGTGCCCCCTGGCGCCGGTCGATACCTTCCAGGTGTAGGTCGGACGGCCGTCGACCGTGACTTCCATGATCTGCTGCGACAGCGAAACTTTGGCGACGATCTGGCTGGCGTGGGCGCTGTTGCCGGCGCCGAAGAGCAGTCCCGCGCCGGTGAGCGCAGCGGCGGCGACATTGATGAGCCTGGCGGCAGTGGCGGTATGCATGACGATCCCTCTTTTTTTGCCGGTCGCGCCGGCTTCAATTCGATGAACCGCCTTATCTGGGTTGCCTGTTTCAGATCAATTTCGCTTGATGCGCGTTTCTGTTTCGAATTTGTTTCCTAAAGTTGACGGAAAGGGCGCCGGAAATGGTATTGCCGCATCTGGAGGACGCGCAGCGACTCGCGGTCATATGACATGGTGCAGCGCAAACGAACGCGCATCTGGCCGCCATATGAAAGTCTGGAAGCCAATTTCGAAACAAATCTGCAACAAGTCGAGCCCTCGGCGGCATGATGCGGATACAGGCTGGGGACAAATTTGCTGAAACGGGAACAGACATACGCAGACGAAAATAGGCAGGAAATCGAAATTCCGCTCCTGGCTTTCCCAGGATCGGCGTGGCGGCGATCATGCCGGGTGCCGCCGGCTCGGTGGCCGGCAGCCCGGCGATGCTGGCGACGATGAATTCCGCCGAGGTTTCCACGCTGCACATGGCTCTGTTCATCGCCACGGTCTGGATTTTGTCCAGCCTGCGCGTCCACCGGCTGAAGGCCCTCTGGCGGGTCGGCCTTCGGCTGGGGCAGACGCGCGGCCCCTCCGGCTACTTGCTGCCGAGAGGACCGAAGGCCCGCGCCGCAGCGGGGGGCTCCGTCAGCGGCGCGGGTGCTTCGGGAGTTTCCTGAAGCACCGACGACATCGAGAATTGGGGATAGGACATGAACACGAAACTTGCTGCCTCGGTGCTTTCCGCGCTTCTTTACGCGCAGGGTCTGCTTGGCTTCGCTGCGCTGGCGACGGCACTGCTCAAGGAGCCGGCACGGGCCGACATGACCGTCAGCGCGAACGTCCCAACTGGACCCTCGGTCATCGTGGTGCGCTGAGCGCCCGGCGTCGGACCCAAAATGACCACCGCTTTGGGCAATCCGATGCTCGCCAGTTTCGCCGACCCGACCTCACGACGTTCCCTAGAGCGGCGGGTCGAAACGATAGCCGGCGCCGCGAATGGTGGTGATCGCCTCGGTGTCGAGCTTGCGGCGAAGCCGCACGATGCGCGAATCGATGGAACGGTCGAAAGCGTCGGCATTCTCGGCGGGTGCCGCAGCGATGATGTCGTCGCGCGTCAGTACCTTGCGCGGGCTCGCCAGAAACAGCTTGAGCAGCGCCACCTGCCCCGGAGAAAGCTGTTCCTCCGCGCCCGAGCGATGCATCACCATGGCCGACCGCAGATCGACGGTGGCGTTCTCCAGCACGATCAGCTCTCCGGCGGCCCTGCCGCGTCTCATCAGCAGGCCGCCGATGCGCGCGGCAAGCTCGCGCACATTGAGCGGGCTTTCGATGACGTCGGCGGCGCCGAGCTCAAGCGCCAGTACCTTGTCGACGAGATCGCGCGGCCGGCAGATCAGGATGAAGTCGGGACCGCGCTCGCTGCCTCCGCCTTGCCCGCCATAGCGCCTGAGCAACTCCCGGCCCTCGGCCTGAGTAACTTCGTCACCCACGACCACGACATCGATGCCGCCCGCCGAAAGCAGCGTCTCGGCCTCCCAGGGCTGGCGCGCCAGGCGCACGTCATGCCCGCGCCGGTCGAGATGATCGGCGAGTTCGCCCGCCACCACTTCGGCGATGGACACAAGTGCGATGACGGATCGTGCGGCCATTTTCTACACCCCGCCACAGGCAACCCGAGATGAGCGCTGGACATCATGTTTATACCCAATCTACTTTCCGCTGAAAGCGGGAGCGAGCGCGTCGTGAAGGCACGCATCATCATCGTCGAGGACGAACCGGATCTGAGGGAAGCGGTGGCCGAATATCTCGGCGCCAGCGGCTATGAGGTCGTCACGGCAGAGAATGCCGCGGCCGCGCGCGCGCTGTTCGAATCGCAGCCTTTCCATCTCGCCATCCTCGATATCGCCATGCCCGGCGAGGACGGCTTGTCGCTCGGCCGCTGGCTGCGCTCGAGAACACAGATCGGCATCATCTATGTGACGGCCGCCGGCACCGCGCTGGACCGCATCGTCGGGCTGGAGCTCGGCGCCGACGATTATATCGTCAAGCCATACGAATTGCGCGAGGTGCTGGCGCGGGTGCGCAGCGTGCTGCGCCGCGTGCCGCAGCCGGCCGAGCCGCAAGCGTCGAAGACTGAAACCGGCAACCGCCGCTTCATGAATTTCGGGGGCTTCCAGGCGGATTTCGACGGCCGTCTGGTCATCGGCGCCAATGGCGCGGTCATCGAGATGGCCAAGAGCGAATTCGACGTGCTCGAGGTTTTCCTCACCCGCGCCAACCGGCTTTTGACGCGGGCGGCGATTTCGGAAGCCATAGGCTTCGTCGAGGACCCGGAATCGTCACGCGCCGTGGACATCCGGATCATGCGATTGAGGAAGAAGATCGAAGCCGACCCCGCAAATCCGAAATTCCTGCGCACGGTGCGTGGCGAAGGCTATATCTTCTCGCTGCCGAGCGGCGATGGCAATTGAACCGCCCAATGCATGTTGTCCAGTAGTGCGCAGCGGTTTTTGGGAATACGACATGCATCAAGAGGGCAGGTCAGGCGCGCCGCTCGATCCTTTTTGGGAGCGACGCGTTTAAGCGGACTCCGAGAGACGGCGGACCATGACTGCTGAGGCAGCACGCAACGATATGCATGGCTCGCGCCCGGGCGGCGCCGCGATGGCGGCCGTCCACGTCGTGCGCCGATTGCGCGAGGCGGGCGACTGGCGGCGCGAGATGCACGGCATACTGGAGACGATGTGCCGCCGAATGGACTGCCAGCGCGGCATCCTGTTCCGCCTGAGCGAATTGCCGGGCGAGGGCTTCGCGCAGTCCGTCGCCGCCTACTGGATCGACCCGGATTTCGGCGGCGAGTTGGCCTCCCCAACCGTGATCATGCAGTCGATCATCAATTCGGACCCGCTGCTGGAGCAGCTGCAGGAGGACGAGCGGCAAGGCAAGATCTTCTCCGGCCATACGCGCGACCTCGACGGTTTCCTGCGGACCGATTTCGAACAGCAGAACATCAAGTCGTTCCTGTCCGTCTCGGTTTTCGCGCATGGCCACCTCTGGGGCACGCTGGCCATCAACGACTGCGTCGACGAGCGCGAATGGACGGATGAGGAAGAAGCGGCGCTGCACATCATCGCTCTGGCCATCGGCGACGCCATCGAACGCTCTCCGTCCGAGGCGCATGTCAGCGAAGTGATCCGCCGCACCATGCTGCAGGCCTCGCTCGATGCCATCATCGTCATCGACGAAACGGGCTCGATCATCGAGTTCAATCCTGCCGCCGAGAAGATGTTCGGCTTCCAGCGCGGCGCCATCCTGGGTAAGGACCTGCTCGATACAATCGTCCCGATCTACTACCGCAAGGGCTATGCCTCGGGCGCCGAATACATGGCCGGCCGCGGCGCGCCGATGGTCGGCCAGCGCCTGGAGACAGTCACCCAGAACGCCGCCGGTGAGATTTTTCCCATCGAACTGACGGCGACCGAGATGCGCGTTGCCGACCGCCGACTGATCTTCGGCTCGATCCGTGACCTGCGCGAAAGGCTGCAGGCCGAGGAAGAGATCAACCGCCAGCGCGAGAAGCTGCATCAGAACGAGAAGATGGCGGCAATGGGCTCGCTGCTGGCCGGGGTTTCGCACGAGCTCAACAACCCGCTGGCGGTGGTGGTGGCGCAGTCGACGCTGCTGCACGAATTCGCCAGCGATCCGCAGACCAAGGTTCGCGCAGAGAAGGTGCGCGCCGCCGCAGAGCGCTGCGGCCGTATCGTCAAGAGCTTTCTGTCCATGGTGCGGCTGCACCCGAGCGAGCAGGCCGAGACGGACCTCAATCAGGTGGTACGGGCGGCGCTCGAAGTCACCGCCTATGGCGCGCGTTCCAGCGGCATCATCATCGACACCGATTTCGCGGCCGGACCGCTGCTGGCCATGGCCGACGCCGACCACATCACGCAGGTCGCGGCCAACTTCCTCATCAACAGCCAGCACGCGCTTGCCGGCATCACCGGCGAGCGGCGCATCAAGGTGCGGACTTTCCGCAGCGAGGGCGGCAATCCGGGTTTTTCCGTCGAGGACAACGGCCCGGGCATTCCAGATGCAATCCGCTCACGCATCTTCGAATCCTACTTTACCACCAAGCCGGTCGGCGTCGGCACTGGCATCGGCCTGTCGATCTCGAAATCGATCGTCGAGCGTCACAACGGCAACATCTGGTTCGAGGAGGTCAAGCCGAACGGCGCGCGTTTCGTCGTGCAATTGCCGGCGATCGCGGGCGGAGCCGCCGCGCCCGGTGAAGGTCCGGCGCGGTCGAGCGGGCTGCGCCATGCGCTGGTGATAGACGACGAGCCGGACGTCGCCGCCTCATTGTCCGACATACTCGAGCTGATGGGCCTCAAGTCGCGCGTGGTGGCAAGCTGGACATCGGCGGCGGACGTGTTGAACGGTCACATGCCGCCGGACATCGTTTTTTCCGATCTGCGCATGCCGGGCATCAGCGGTATCGCGATCTACCGCGAACTGCTTTCGCAACAGCCCGCGCTGGCCAGGCGCTTCGTGCTGGTGACCGGCGACATGATCGGCGCCAAGGCGGAAATCGAAGCGCTGCCGCCGCCGCAGCGCCCGCATATCCTGGAGAAGCCTTTCTCGACGCTCGACGTGCGCGGCGTGCTTTCGACGGTCGCCGATCTGGTGGCCGCCGACGACGGCGCCCACATCTGAGCCGAACCGCACCGTCGCGGGATCGGCCAGGATTCAGGGCAAGCCGGGGCCGAGCGTGGAGGTGGCACCTGAATTCCGGCCGATCCCCCAAAAAAAGAGGCTCCCGACCGACTGAGCGGCGGGAGCCTGACTTGAGCGCAGGAGGGAGCGCTCTGGGGAGGGCTTAAAAAACGTTCGGCGTGCTGGTGAGCGGAGCCGCGCTGGCGATCATGCGCACCGCGCGCTCCCGGTGCTGGCCGGACTGCTCGGCAATGGCGCGCAGGCAATCGATGCTCTCGGCGCCCCAATTCTGACCTTTGCAGGCAAAATCGATCGCGGATTCCGGCAGGCGGGCGGTCTTGAGCGTGGTCTGCGCACCCTCGACGACATTGGCCGGCGGGTTGATCGACGCGAAAGCAGGGCCTGAGGCAGGCGCGGCCAGCATACCGACGAAGGCGCATGCGCCGATCAGCATGAACATCGCCATCGGATGGTCGCTGGCGCGCTGGCGCAGCGCAAGCCTCGGCCGACGGTCATTGCGCTCCGGACCATGCTGGCGGCGATTGGCATCGGCAATGCGGACTCTCGCAAACATCGGTTGTTCCCTTCGTTATCTTTCTTTTTCCTATGAAACGAACTTAAACGCACCAGGTAACAGCCATATGATTTCCGGAGGTGGCCCGTGTAACAGGTCTTGAAACAAGCGCCGGATGACCCGCCCACGCGCCCACCGCGATCATTTGGCTTGTATCGAGCCGGTCGGCGAACCTATGCGCCCGTCGCGCTTCGCCGACTGTAAGCAGCATCACACAGCAAAGCCTGAATCGAGCACGTTGCGACTATCCGCCTCGCGCCCGTGACCCTTCTGGCAAGCCTTCCGCAGGTCCCTATCGGCGTTCGGAATTGCTCTTGCGCTTTCCTGATTAAGACCCGGGTTTTCCGAAGCTTTTCCGGTTCGTGTGGCCTCAATCTTGCCGACGATGAGTTTCCAAATTACCGCAAGCCATTGCATTTCAATAGGAAATGTGTTTATATTGAATGAGTATTCAACAAAAAGAAGACCATGCCCATGAACCCGCACCTCCGTGATGTGGCGATCCCCAATGATTGGGACCGGCGGGGCTTGCCAGGGTGGAGTTATCACTCCGACGCCCTTCTCGAGCTCGAGAAGGAATACGTCTTCCGCAACCACTGGCAGATTGCCGGCCATGTCAGCGACGTGCCGAATCCGGGCGACTATCTGACCATGGACGTCGTCGGCGAGCGCGCGCTGATCGTGCGTGGCAAGGACGGCGTCGTGCGCGCTTTCAACAATATGTGCCGCCATCGCGGCAGCCGCGTGGTCGCAGACAGCCAGGGCACCTGCAAGAACGCGCTGGTGTGCCCGTTCCATGGCTGGGTCTACAATCTCGACGGCACGCTGCGCGGCGCTGCCCGTCCGCACTCCTTCCCGGAGCTCGACAAAACCGAGTTCGGCCTGATGCCGCTCGAACTCGAAATCTGGATGGGTTTCATCTTCATACGTTTCCGCAAGGGCGGCCCTCAGCCCTCGGTGGCGGAGCTCCTCAAGCCGATCGAGGCCGAGATCGCGCACTACAACGTCGCCGACATGGTACCGTCCTGGGGCATCTGGACGCAAAAGTCTCCGGTCAACTGGAAGTCGGTGCGCGACGTCGACAACGAAGGTTACCATGTCGCCATGGCGCATCCAGCGCTGCAGGACCTCTATGGCGCGACCTATTTCGACGAGCCCTTTATCAACGGCGTGTCGCGGTCCTTCGCCACCTACAATCCGCACGCCGGACGGCGCTGGAGCGTGCGCGAATACATCAAGCTCTCGACCGGTGCCATCGATCTGCCGGAGCATCTGCGCAAGGCCTGGATCTACTACGGGATCTTCCCCAACAACGCGCTGTCCATCATGCCGGAGTCGGTGCAGTTCTATCAGGAGTTTCCGCTGTCCACCGGCGAAACTCTGCTGCGCGGCGCCATCTACCGCTACAAGGACGAGACGCGCGAACAGGCCGCTGCGCGCTACCTCGCCTACCGCATCGACCGCGACACCATGAACGAGGACGTGCAGCTCTCGGTGTGGTCGAACGAATCGATGCTGTCGGAGGCCTTCGAGGGTTTCTACCTCTCCGACCTCGAATATGGCGTGCGCACCCACCACGACCACCTGCGCAAACAGGTCCCGGTGCTGAGCCTCGCGACCGCGCCCGAGGAAAAGGATATGTGGGGGTTGAACGAGGCGTTGCGCTCAAGGGGATGAAAGCTGCTGATCTCCCACCTTGAGGGAGATAGCCGCGGAGCGGCCAGAGGGGGTCGCTGCGCGTGGAGCGCCGACGCCCTATGTCATCGCGGAAGACGCAGGCGCTCTACGTGAGACGACCCCCTCTGTCGCCTTCGGCGACATCTCCCCTCGAGGGGGGAGATTGACGCTCATCCCCGCCACACCCCTTCTTTCCTCAGATCATCCATGGTCCGCGAAATGCCTTCGCGCAGAATCCTGACCATGTCGTCGACCTGCTCCTTGGTGATGATCAGCGGCGGCGACATCACGCACATGTTGATCAGCGGCCGCACCAACAGGCCCAGTTCGTGGCAATGCGCATCGATGCGTTTTCCCACGTCCTTGTCGAGCTGCAGTGGGTTCTTGCTTTCGCGGTCTGCGACGCATTCGACGCAGGCCATAAGGCCGAGGCCGCGCACCTCGCCGACCAGCGGCAGCTCTTCCAGCGTCTTCAGTTGCGCCTGGAAATAAGGTGCGATTTCACGCGTGTGCGCAAGCACCCCTTCCTCCAGCAGGTCCAGGTTCTTCAGCGCCACCGCGCAGCCGATCGGATGGCTGGTGTAGGTAAGGCCATGGCCGAACAGCGCATCCGGGTGGTTTGAGCGGCGCAGCTCTTCCAGCAGCCGCTCCGAGATGATGACGCCGCCGAGCGGAAAATAGCCTGAGGTGACGCCCTTGGCGAAGGTGATCATGTCCGGGTCGATGCCGAACACGTCGCCGGAGGCAAAGACATGGCCGAGCCTTCCGAAACCGGTCACCACCTCGTCCGAGACATAGAGGATATCGCTTTCGCGGCATATCTCGCGGATCCGCTTGAGATAGCCGTCCGGCGCCACGACGACGCCTCCGGAAGCCTGCACTGGCTCGCCGACAAAGGCGCCGATTCGATCGGCGCCGACGCGCGCCACGGTATCGCGGAACTGGTCGACCAGGAAATCGGTGAAGGCGGCGATGCTCATCTCTTTCGGCCGCCGGAAAGGATCGGGCGAGGACAGCTTCACCACCAATTCGTCGGCGCCGTCCATCCAGTCGCGGTCGCGTGGGCGGCCGTTGAGCGAGGCCGACAGATAGGTCGAGCCGTGATAGGCGCCGCCGCGGCTCAGGATCAGCTTCTTCTCCGGCCGGCCGCGCACATTGTTGTAGAACTGCATGAAGCGCAGCGCCGTCTCAACCGCCGATGAGCCGCCGGTGGTGAAGAAGGTGTGGCTGAGGTCGCCGGGTGCCGCATCGGCAATGCGCCGAGCAAGCTCGGCCGAGGGCGCGTTCATCGTGTACCAGGGCGTGTTGTAGGAGAGCTGCATCGCCTGGTCGTACATGACCTTGGCCAGTTCCTCGCGGCGATGGCCCACATTGATGCACCACATGCCGGCCGGGCCGTCGATCAGCCGCTTTCCGGATGCGTCGGTGATGTAGATGCCGTCGCCCTCGCCGATCAGCGCGCGCGCCTCGTTGCCGACCGAACCGGCATAGGGCCAGGGCTGCACGAGATGGCGCTTGGCGAGCTCGACCGCGTCGTCATTGCCGGGCTCGGTCATTTCGCTTGCCTTGCTCTTGCTTAGAGCCGCCATCTTCGCCTCGCATCGTCAGATTGTGGAAGTTGTCCTGGGCAGTTGAAGCTGCTGAAAAGTCCCGGAAAATTGACGCTTCATCACTTCATTTTGAATATCCGTTCAATCAATATCGCAGAAATAGCGCTTGATTTCAATCGGCTGATGCGCTCATGATGAAACAAAGCCGGCAAGCCAGGGAGCGATCACGCTCCAAACATAAAATCGGGAACGGGCGGCCGGTGCCGCGAATGGGAAAGCCGCATGGCGGGACAGTCCGAGCCAGCAACTGAAATCCCGCCCGGAGCGCTGCAATGACGGTTGCCGCGGAAGGGTCGCCGCCGCTACGCGTGGCGGGATCGAGACGAAGTCCCCTTCTGCAATCGGAAGCCGTCCAGGGCTTCGCCCTGATCAGCCCGACATTCGTCTATGCCCTTGTTCTCCTCGTCCTGCCGATCCTGGTCGTCATCGCGCATTCCTTCTGGACGCAGAACTATCTCACCATCGACCACACATTCACCCTCGAGAACTATCGGATCGCGCTGACGGAGCCGATCTACCGCGACCTGCTCTGGCGCTCGCTCTATATCTCGCTGACGGTCAGCCTGCTGACGGTGGCGCTTGCCTACCCGATTGCCTATTTCATCTCCTTCCATGGCGGCCGCCACAAGAGCCTGTGGCTGTTCCTCATCACCATCCCGTTCTGGACCAGCTACCTGCTGCGCGTGATGTCGTGGAAAGTGATCCTGGGCTACAACGGCGTGCTCAATTCCGGCCTGATGGGCCTCGGCATCATCGACGAGCCCTCGACGGCGCTGCTCTACAACTCCAGCGCCGTCATCATCACGCTGACCCATGCCTGGGCCACCTTCGCCATCCTGCCCATCTTCGTCTCGCTGGAGAAGGTCGACCGGACCCTGGTCGAAGCGGCGACCGATCTGGGCGACGGGCCGCTGCGCTCCTTCCTGCGCGTCACCCTGCCGCTGTCGGCGCCCGGC
>Ga0315336_1002947_pt1 | contig 24174 bp, 15 predicted proteins | sample ASW5metaG_FD_204512 | JGI IMG/M metagenome (GOLD analysis project Ga0315336, IMG submission 204512) | Ammonia-oxidizing marine archaeal communities from Monterey Bay, California, United States - ASW #5 | ecosystem: Environmental > Aquatic > Marine > Intertidal zone | place: USA: California... | reverse complement strand
CAGGCAGCTACGGACTCTCGGGCCTGTTGTCACTCGGCATGGACTACTACGCCACGTTTTTGGTTGCCCAGGGCGTGCTGATCGTCGCGCTGCTGCTGGCCGGGTGGCTTTTCCTGAGGCGGCACCAGGCGGGCGGCAATTGAAGCGGCACGTAAGATGGTCGCCAAGCAAAGAGATGAGGAACACTTTTCGGGTGCAGACCAACCAGATGAAGCCCATCACCGGGGCCCGGATAAAACAGGACCGACTTCAGGCAGAGGGAGTCTCGGGGCGGTTGGCATAAAGCCACTGGCCACCTTCTTCAATCCAAAGCCCACCGGCGGCTTCCACAGACTCGCGGTTCACACGGTTTGGATCCCGGTAACCAAGACCCACAGCCTGACAAACTGACGGGGGAATCGCGGTGGCAAGCGTTATTTCGAAGGGATGTTTTTCTGCGCCATTTTCAAGTGCGCCATGCCCTCGGAGATTAATCACATGGGCAGCAATAATCTTGTCGAACTGTGGGTGCTTCTCGAGGAAGTCGAGCACCCAATCGCGGCCATGGTATCCAATCGTGCGGATGGCCGCGTCCATTTGCGGATGGGAGTGGAACTTGTCGATGTGCGGGGCGTAGAGCACAATTTCGGCGCCCTCGGCCAGGACTCCCGGAATTTGTAATTTGTACGAACCTTTCCCAGCGGTCCAGATTTCGTCGTACATCCTGGGAATCTGCTGGACCACCAGTTGTTGAGGCTCGTCGAGATATACAATGTGCAGCTGGGATGACAGCTGTGCGGCAGCCTGATACGCCTCGACGAAGCCGTCGAATCCACTGCCCGCATAGAGCCCCTTGGCGACCACCGAGCCTTCCTGTTCGGAGTAAACCATATTCAGCGAAAGTACAGGCGTATCACCAATGGCCTCGAAAATTCTGCGGGCTCCCTCATTAATCACATCCCGGGCATGATTGTCGGCGTTTCCCATGATGTTGGGCGCGCCAATCAGTACGGCCACCCAGTGCAACAGCCCGATGACATCGGGCCCGGCGATCCCGGGAAAGAAAATCTTCGTCCCACCCGAAAAACCAGCCGCTTCGTGCGGAACCGTCCCACTGATCGCCAGGATCAGATCGTAGGGCCCGGTCACCAGCTTGTTGGCCGACACGGGCATTGAGGTTGTGAGTTGCCCGGCTGTCTTCGCCTCTACAAATTCGGCCGCAATCTCCGGTAGCTCCACGAGTTTCTCGGGCTGGTCAAAAGCGTGATTGAATAACCGTCCGATTTTCTCCAACGGTTGGCCGGCGATGCCGAGTTTTTTGGAGAGTTCGCCCTGGGACATCGGCCGATGTGTGCCCTGGGCATTGAGCGTGTCGAGACGCTCCAAGCCTTTTTTTTCCAGTAGGTGATAAATTTCCCGAAACAGCCGGTCGGTAAAGTCATGCCGCGAATAATCGGGATGGATGACCAGGGCTGTTCTCACCTGGCCATACGATTCCAGGGTTTCAGCAAGCAGCTGCCCAATGGCATCGTCACCAAGTTCACCTGAAATCGTTTCTGCCTTATGAACGCTCATCAATGGATTAACTCTGTGAGTCGGGAAACGCGAGGAGATCTGCGTACCGGGCCTATCGTACCATATCAAGCACAACGTGGGCTGACGATGCGCTGGAACCCACCTCGGCCATGGACTGGAAATCGCCATGGACTGGAAATCGCCATGGACTGGAAATCCAGGTGGGAGGGGTAGACAAGGGCCTACTCTTTTGCAGTATATGAAGTTGCAACCTGTCATCGCTATTCAACCACCAGGCATGAGGTTTCTCAATGAACACTATTCGCATTGGCATTGTTGGACTGGGCGGGAACTGTCGCCTGCGGCATGTGCCCGGACTTGAGGAATGTGAAAACGTCGAAATCACCGGCGTCGTCAACCGTAGTGCCAAATCAACCGCAGCGGTCGCCAAGGAATTTGGCATCCCCAAGACCTACGACCACTGGGAACAACTCGTGGCCGATCCGGATTTGGACGCCGTGGTGATTGGAACCTGGCCCTATTTGCACTGCCCGATCACCCTGGCCGCACTCGGGTCCGGCAAACACGTACTCACCGAAGCACGGATGGCCCGCAACGTCGAGGAAGCCCGCCAGATGCTCGCCGCCAGCCAGCAACGCCCGGAGCTTGTCACGCAAATTGTTCCCAGCCCCTTGGGATTCGATGCGCTGCGTACGATCCGTCGCATGGTCGACGAAGGTTATTTGGGTGAGTTGCGCGAGGTAGTCGCCATCGCCACCGACGACTCTTGCGCCAATCCCGAAACACCACTGCACTGGCGCCAGTCGGCTGAATTAAGTGGCCAGAATGTACTGGCCCTGGGAATTCTGCACGAGGCGGTGAGTCGCTGGATCCCGAAAACCGAATCGGTGCTGGCCCAGGCACAAACGTTTACCCAGAAACGACCCGATTCGGTAAGCGGGGAACTGGTCGCCGTGGAACGGCCCGACAGTGTGCATGTGCTGACCCAACTCGAAGGGGGGGCCTTGGGACTTTATCATTTGAGCAGTGCAACCCATTTCGCCGCCGGGATCCAGGTTCAGCTGTTCGGCAGCGAAGGCACCATCAAATACCTGATCAGTTCCGGAAACAAACTTCTTGCCGGACAAGCTGGCAGCGAATCGCTTGCCGAGGTCGAGATCCCTCCAGAGGAAGCTTACACGTGGCGTGTTGAGCGCGATTTCATTGAGGCGATTCGTGGCCAGAAAAAGATTGAATTGACCGATTTTGTCACCGGGGTTCGCTACATGGAATTCACCGAAGCGGTGGTAGAGAGCGCCGAGTCGGGCAGGCGGGTTGAGCTGAACTAAGCTGACATTTCCGGAAAGTGGGTCGCCAGTCACCATCAAAACAGGCAGAATAGCAAGGCACGCAATAAAACACGTTGTGCCCAAACTCCCTGCGAGTTGACTCCTAAGTTCCCCGATCGCCCTTCCCCTGTTTGTTAAGGAAACAAAATGTTCTCGATTTTCGCGACGATCACTATCGACCCGGAACGGATCGAAGAATTCAAGGAAGCCAGTCTTGGAGATGCAACCGGCTCGGTACGGGATGAGCCGGAATGTTTTCGCTTCGACATCCATCAAGATGCGACCAACCCTGCCCGGTTCCATTTGCACGAGGTCTATCGTGATGAAGCCGCTTTCGAAGCTCACCGGGAGGCTCCCCACTTCCTCAAATGGCGAGAAACCGTGAAAGCCTGGTTCGACGGTGACCCTCAGCTGACGGTCATGAACACGGTTTTTCCCTCCGACGCGGGCTGGGAGAAGCAAAAGCCGGGCCTCTTGAACTGGTAGCCCGGTGAACTGGGTGCCCGGTGAACTGGGTGCCCGGTGAATCGAATGCCCCAGATCAAGCGTGATCGCCTTACTCAGATCAAGCATCCCGCGACCGAAAATGACAGTGGCCGCGGAAAACAGCCAGGCTGCTCAAAGCCAACGCCAAAACCCATGCACTCGGTTCGGGCACCGTTGCTCCAATCGTAGTAGTGCCTCCAGAGAGCACGGTCCCAAAACTATCGCGCCACAACAGGTAATCATTCCAATCGACCGTGCCATTGTTATCGCCATCGGCATCCAGGCTGGTCGCCGATCCAAACGTGTCGCGCCAGGTGGTGTAGTCCGCTGCGTCGATTGAGTCATCGTGATTGAAGTCAGCCGGGCCAGAAGTCATTGAATGATGAAACACCTTCCTTAGAAAGGGAAACGGACCGTAAGTCCGAACGTCCCCTGAATCTTCAGCAATCACAAGGTCATTGCCCACAAAGGCAATCCCTTCCTGGTTGGTACCAGCCAGGGTCCACTCCTGCAGATATGTACCGTCTGCCTGCATGGCTCGCAGGTGGTTTGATTGATCAAAGATCGCGTACAGCACCTCGTTTTGGTCGTCGTAGTGCAAGCCTGCAATGTCGTTCCGTCCCGATACGGGAGTAATCGTCCCAAGGTGCGTAACAGTCGTTGCTGTAGAACTAGACAGGATAGGAAGCTGAAAGGAATAAATTCTTCCGTCGCTTTGCAATCCCGCGTAAAACATTCCCCCTTCCGGATCACTTGAATTCGGAATGAAAGTTAGCGCTTCCAGGCCTTGATTGGACGAGCCTGTCATCCAGGGAGTCAAGTCAAAGGACCGGGTTACCTTGCCTGTATTAACATTCATTTCGAGAATGCTATCAGGGTTTTCGACGCCCACATAAATAAACGGGCTCGTCGGATCGGCCACGGTAATTCCTTCGAGGTCGCCCGAGACACGCCAGTTCGTTGCGCTCGAACCATCCGCGGGCATACTGGCTACGTAACCATTATCAAAAGCAACCAGCAATTGCTCGAGACCGGTATGCCAAACCGCCCCACTTGGCTCATAACCATTTGGAATATCCGCACCGAATTGCGTGCCAGGAAAAGCCTCCGCCGGGAAGGAATCCAGGGCCGCAGCCGGCCGAGCAAGGAAAAGAAGCAGTCCCAGCAGTACCCCTTGGTTCTGGGTGATGGATCTGAAACTCAATGCATTCTCCATATCGATGGCGGCGCGTGCGGCCTCCCCAATAGATTGTAGCACCCGGTTTGCGGCCACACGAAAAGAAAAACTCGCAAAGAAAAGAATCTTCCCCTGCTGGTGGAGTCACCTCGCTGTTTCCGGGAGGCGTACTCTCTTGGACACCTGGGATCCCAACTCAGATCAATCACTCAAGGGGCGTTGGTCGCTATCAGACGTTGGCTGTCTGCTGTTGGAGTTGCGAACTTACCGCAGCAATCACTTTGTTGAAGTTCTTGGTGTGGCGGCCCGCCCCGGAGATGTTCACGGCCACCTTGAGGAAGGATTCCATAGTGATCATCGAGGCGTTGTCATCGATTTTCTGCACCAGGATCGTCAGGTTCTCTCCCCAAGAAAACAATGTCATAGGTGTCTTGGCTGTGATCTGCCCAATCGCCCGGTCGTGCGTTATAAGCTTGAACTTGATGGTCGGGAGAACCGCCACCACAGTATCGAAGACCGCGTCATATGGAAATGGAAACGGCTATTGTGTGTCTTTACTAGTCAAACCCATGGGAACGCTCCGGAGAGGTTTCAGTCGAGATCGTACGGTTTGGTGAGCCGGAACTCGGCGCGGTCTGCCAGGAAATTTTCGACCCGGTCGGTGCGCCCGAAAGCATCGGCCATAAATGCGACCGCTTCGGCCAGCCGCTCATCGGGTTCGGCGCAACTGAGTCGCAAAAATCCGGCCCCCGCCTCACCGAACGATTCGCCACCCAGGCAGGCCACGCCAAGATCCTCATCGGCTCCCTCCAGCAAATACATGGCCAGGCCTTGTGAGGTGATCCCGAGCCGATTGCAAATTGGGGCCACCGACGGAAACGCGTAGAAACTGCCACCCGGTACAAGGCAATTGATTCCTTCGACACAGTTCAGCCGCTCGACCAGGCGTACCACTTTGTGCCGAAACTCGTCCATTTGCCGATCCCGTTCACCACAGGCGTGTTGCATTGCCACGATGCCGGCCAGTTGAGTAAACGGCGCAACACACGACAGTGTGGTATTGGTCAGCTTGCCCAGCATCTCGATAACCGGCGGGCTGCTCACGGCAAAACCCAAACGCCAACCGCTCATGCTAAACGACTTGCTGAACGTGTAAGCGGCCACCGTGCGCTGGAGCATGTCCGGAATCGCCGCCAGGCTGTGATGCTGGCCATTCCAGGCCATGCGGTCGTACGGTTCGTCGCTCAGCACAACGACCTCGGTACCCCGGATCAACTCGGCCAGGCCTTCTAAATCTTCCTGGAGCGTGATACCGCCTGTTGGATTGTGGGGACTGTTCAGAAAAATAGCCCGCGGGCTGGGATCCTCCCGGATAAATTTTTCGACCTCCTCAAGATTGGGTCGAAACTCGCTGGCTTGCTTCAGGCTCGAAAGGACCGCCCGGGCACCACGGCGATGAATGTTGGGCACGTACGTCGGAAAGTGCGGGCTAAAGACCAACACGCCATCGTTGGGGTTCAAAAATGCCTCGCAAAAGAGCTGCTCAAAATTCTTGGCTCCCGGTCCGGCGACCACATTTTCGGTCTTCACGTCCAGACCGTACTCGCGGCTGACATAATCTGCCGCTGCAGCTCGAAACTCGGTCAGTCCCAACGATGGCCCGTAATGAGTGTTACCTGCCTGAATTGCCTGAACGCCCGCATCCACGATCACCTGGGGCGTGGGAAAAGGACTGTCGCCAATCTCCAGTTCAATCACGTCCTTACCCCCCGCAATTAGCCGCTTGGCGATTGCCAGCACGGTAAATGCGGTTTCGACGGTGACGGACGAGGCAAAGTTGCTGAAAGAAATAGTCATTTCACATGCATTCTCTGAGGATTCTTTGCGGATAAGGGCCTGGTTCTATTGTCGCAAGCCAACAGGGGTCTCGAAAGGGCCTGCAGAAAGTGCGAGAATTCGACCAAGCGCGGCGGCGGTGGTCGGGACCGGGATGGCCAGGCCATCTCGACATCCAAATACCAGTTTGGCAGCACCCTCTGGTGCCGACCAGAGGTGCTTCACAAGTTTGCGAATTTGTGGCTTCCGACGATAACGCAAGTAATATGGTGCGATGCCAATCCAAAAAATCTACCTGGGATGGAATCAACCGGCGCTAAAGTTGGTGGCCAATCGCCTTGCCGAGGATTACCTCGACAACCAGCGGCTCGACTTGGCTGGCTGCATTCTGGTGGTGCCAGGGCGTCTTGCCAGGCGACAACTCTTAAAAACCTTGCTCGAACTGGCAGGATCGCGATCGCTTGAATTTCGGCCACCCGAGATTGTCACCCTGGGCACTTTTCCCGAGTTGCTCTATCGCCAGCAGCGACCGGTCGCCAGCGACCTGGTCCAAAGACTGGCATGGGTGCAGGCACTGCAAACCTCCTCTCAAGCAACCCTTCAAGGCTTTACCTCACAAGTTCCCACCGAGCAGGACCTTACTGGTTGGCGGCGGCTGGCCCGCATGCTTTGGCGGTTGCACAACGAGTTATCTGCCGACGGATTTGATTTCGCGCTGGTGGCCGAAAAAGGTGGAGCCGTTTCAGGTTTTGCCGAACAAACGCGCTGGCAAGCACTGGCAAAAGTTCAGCAACAATACCTCTCGGTACTGGATGACCTGCAGGTCTGGGACGTGCAAACCGCCCGCCGCGTTGCCGTCAAAAATGGCGAGTGTGGCAGCGAGCGGGATGTCTTGCTGATTGGCATGGCCGACATGAACCGGACACAACGGCAAATGCTTGAGCAGATCGCCGATCGGGTAACGACATTCGTCTATGCCCCCCAGGAACTTGCCGATCGCTTTGACGAGTTTGGTTGTGTCCTGCCCGAGGCCTGGCTCAACACGCATTTGAACATTCGCGACGAACAAATTTGCCTTGCCCAAAATGTCCAGCAGCAAGCAGCCATCGTCATGCGGTGCCTGGCAGAATACCACGGGCGGTACCGGGCCGATCAGATCACGATCGGGGTACCGGATCAACAAATCGTACCCCGGCTCCAACAGGAACTGGACGAGCACGGGTTGCGCGGTCGGTGGCTGTGGGCCAAGCAGCTGCCCCAAACCCGACCCTACCAGTTGTTGGCCGCGGTCGGGAATTACCTGTCCGACCGGCGGACCGAAGATTTTGCGGCTTTGGTACGCCATCCCGACATCGCCAGCTGGCTCACTGCGAAAGGAGTCGCCCAGGACTGGCTAGTGGAGCTGGACCGCTATCTTGCCAGGCACTTGCCATTGCGGTTGGGCGAATCGTGGCTGGGTCCCGCGCCGCGGCGCAACAAGATCGAACAAGCCTTCACCGCAATCGACAACCTGCTGGGTGATTTGGGCAATGACAACGCAAAGCCGCTGGCGGACTGGGCAACCCCTGTTTGTGATCTGCTCGCAGAGGTCTATGGTGTCGTGGCTGAAAGCACCGATCGAGTCACCACAGCAGCCTGTGAAAAGCTCGCCGCGGTCGTCATCGACCTGGCCGGTTTACCCGCACAGGTCTCGTCGAACCTCGCGGCAGGCAAAATGATCGACCTGGTGCTTGAGCAACTGACCAACCAGGGAGTCATAGCCGAAGAAGATTCTAGCGCCATCGAAATCCTGGGTTGGTTGGAACTACCGCTCGATGATGCTCCCGCGCTGGTGGTGACGACTTTTAATGAGCGGTTTGTACCGAAGTCGATTTGCGGGGACCTCTTTCTACCCGACGCCCTGCGACGACAATTGGGACTCAGTGACAACCAGCGTCGGTATGCACGTGATGCTTACGCGGTGGAAGTTCTGCTGAACACTCGCGAAACCGTTCACCTGGTGATGAGCCGATATGATGCCGACGGCAATCCGCTCACGCCAAGCCGTTTCTTGTTTGCAGCTCCCCCGGAAATCATCGCCGATCGAGTGATTCGTTTGTACGATGCCGACGCGTTGTCGGCGCCACCCGATTTCTACAGCCCGCGATTTTCTTCTACCCGCGACACGTCCGATTTTTCCATCCCCGACCCGGCTGGCATCAACACGGCCGGGAAAGAGTCCTTGCGGGTCACCGACTTCAAACGGTACCTCGAATGTCCTTATCGCTTCTTTTTAGAGCGCTGCCTGGAACTTGAACTGGCAAGTGACCGCGGGCGCGAACTGGACGCTTTGCAATTCGGGCAACTCATCCACGAAGTACTCAAGAAATTCGGGAACAGTGAACTGACAGATTCGACAAACCCCGACGACATTCGCGACTACTTGCAGTCTCAACTTGGCCTGGAGGCGAAGCTGCAGTACGGCTCGAAACGTCGCGGTGCGATTAACGTACAGATTGCCCAGGCCGAAGAACGCCTGCGGGCATTTGCAGCCTGGCAGGCCGCCTGGAGATCAAAGGGTTGGCAAATCAAGAACGTAGAAGCGTCACCTGGTGACGAAGGTGTGGCGTTCGACGTCGATGGCAAACCCGTTTACCTCCGTGGCCGGCTTGACCGGGTTGATGTGAATGACAACGGCGAGATTGTGATTTTCGATTACAAGACATCACGCGAGGCGCAGCGACCCGAAAAAACGCACCAGCCCAGACGGGGTGAGTGGAGTGATTTGCAACTTCCCTTGTACCGGCACCTTGCTGCGGATCTCGGAATCACCGGCAAAACGCAATTGGGCTATGTCGCGCTGCCCGAAGACACTGCCAAGACGGTGCAATTAATTGCCAACTGGTCCGACGCCGACCTTGCAGCCGCGGACGACGTTGCCCGCGAAGTGGTTCGCAAGATCCGGCGCCGCGAATTCTGGCCACCGGCCGATATGGGCCAGAATCACAGAGACCCATTTTCATCGATCTGTATGACGGGTGTGTTTGAGCGCCCGGTCGTGGTGGGGCAGGATTTGGGGAAGGATTCCGGATGAGCAAGTCACGGAGCAACGAAAATCCGTTTCGGGTCGTCCGCGCTTCGGCCGGCACCGGCAAGACATATCAACTCTCCAGCCGCTACATCGGCCTGCTCGACCAGGATGTAGCTGTCGACGAAATCCTGGCAACCACATTCACCAAAAAGGCGGCTGGCGAAATAACCGAGCGGGTCCTGCTCCGTTTGGCCAAAGCGGTCTGCAACCCCAGCGATCTTCAGGAAATGGCGACGGCGATCGCTGTGCCAGAACTAAACCACCAGCGGTGTGCGGTTTTGCTGAGCCGGCTGGTCGACAGCTTGCACCGATTGCGGATTGGAACTCTCGACAGTTACTTTGCTCAACTGGCAACCATCGGCAGCCTGGAGTTAGGCCTCCCACCAGGCTGGCAAGCTGCCGACGATGCAACGCTGGTCCGGCTGCAACTCGATGCTATCGATGCACTGTTGGAGAACAACCCGACCGGTGAAGTTCGCCGCATCATGCACCTGGTCGGTAAGGGGACCCACGGACGCAGCGTCAGTGATGTGATCCGCAACAACGTCCAGGAACTCCACCAATGGTACCTGGCAAGTGACCGGAGTTGCTGGAACCGGGTCACCGCCGCTAAACCCCTCGAGCCAGCCGAAATCGCCGACCTGCTCACCCACCTGGCCGCGGCACCTCTTCCCGACCACAAGGGTGCCATCAAAGCCCATCAGACCGCGCTGGAGCGGGCCGAACACGAAGAATGGGACTTCTTTGTGAAGGAAGGCCTGGCCGCCAAGGTACTGGACGGTTCCAACACGTACCAACGAAAAGAAATTCCTCCCGAGACGGTTGAAATTTACGCCGCTCTTATTGGGCACGCCCGCGCCGTTTTGCGCAGACAACTTGCCAATCAGAACACGGCTACCTACGAGCTCCTGGACAAATTCCATGAACAGTACCTCCAACTGCGAAGCGACCATGGCGTGCTGCATTTTGCGGATGTCATTCACGCGCTGGTCGCTCGGATCCATGGCAGTGAATCCCATCGAAATGCCTACCGAATGAACAGCTCGATTTCCCACCTGTTGCTGGATGAATTCCAGGACACGTCCTCCGAACAGTGGGAAGTGCTAAAGCCGCTGGCCAGGCAGATTGTGGAATCAGAAAACTCTTCCTTTTTTTGCGTGGGTGACGTCAAACAAGCCATTTATGGATGGCGGGGAGGTGAAGCCCGCCTCTTTGATGCCCTGGAAGAGCAATTGCCAAATCTAGAGGTCAATCCATTGAACATGAGTTACCGCTCTGCCGAAGCGATCACCCATGTCACCAACGAAATCTTTCAGCAGCTCTTGCATCACGACAATTTGGATGATTTCCAGCCAGCCATCCGACGCTGGTGCGACGGATTTGAAACGCACGACACTCGCTGGAAAACACGAGCTGGCCACGTGACGCTCGAAACAGCTCCCCAGGCCGCCGGCGGTGAACTTTCGAAAGAGGTCACACTTTCACATGCCGCAGATAGGATCACCACGCTGGCTGACCAAATACCGCGGCGTTCCATCGGGGTCCTGCTGCGGACAAACGAGTCGGTGAGCCGGATGATCTACGAGCTTGGTCGACGGCATGTGCAAGCCAGCGCCGAGGGGGGGAAAACCCTGTGCGACTCGGCAGCGGTACAGCTGATCGTCTCCCTTGCCGAATGGATCGACAACCCCGACAACAACCTGGTCCGCTTTCACATCCAGCGGTCCCCCCTGGCCAAAGCACTTGACCTTCCGCCGGAAAGCGACCCCATCCAGGCGGCAGCGACCGCGGCCACGCTGCGGGCAACCGTCGCCACGGCAGGCTACGGATCCACGGTCGCCACCTGGGCAGAATATCTTGTTCCCCACGCAAGCGCGCGGGAGGCGAACCGCCTGCGGGAACTGGTCAACCTTGCCTACAGCTATGACAAGTTAGCAACCTTGCGCCCCAGTGATTTTGCCGAATTTGTGCGACACACCTCGGTTGAAATCCCGGAGCTGGCCCCGGTGCGCGTGATGACCATTCACCAGGCGAAAGGTCTCGAATTTGACATCGTTATCTTGCCGGAACTGGATGAATCGCTGGCTGGTCAACCCGGAACTGTCGCAATTCAGCGCGACCACGACGTGGGACCGGTTGAGACCGTTTGCCTGTACCGGAATGAAACCATCCGCCAATTGCTACCCGCTTCGCTCAACAACATGCTGGTTAACTCCAAGGAACGTCAAATCGAAGACGCACTCTGCCGGCTTTATGTGGCAGTCACCCGGGCCGCCTATGCGCTGCACATGATTATCGCTCCCTCGAAGCAAAACGAGAGAACCATCCCAAAAACGGCTGCCGGCTTGGTGCGGGCGGCACTCGTCAATAACGATCGAGTCGATGCCAACCAAATGTTGTACGCGTACGGCGATTCAAAATGGCATGAACGCGAAACCGGCGGAATGCAAAGCACCCCGCGGGTCGACCCCGGCCCGCTCACGGTGCAGCTCGCCCAGCCCCCGGCTGGCACCGCCAGCCAGCGCCAGTGGACCACCCCGTCAGAACTGGAAGGGGAGCAGCAACGCCAGCCGGCTCAAGCATTTCGGATCTCGCGGGCTGCTGGACTTGGTCAGGGAACCCTGCTGCACGCCTGGTTTGAACAAATCGACTGGCTTGATGATGGCCCGCCAGACAAATCGATATGGCCAGAGGTCGCAACGGAAAAAGGGGTGCACGAAACCGAAGTAGCACGGGCACTCCCTGAATTTTTGGAGCTGCTACAACAGGCACCGTTTGCCGATTTGCTGTCTCGACATTCCTACGCGCCGCCAGACGACCTGGGGCTTGATCCCGACATCGCTGCGGAACTGGCGGGCGGTCCCCTGGAATTGGAGGTTCTATGTGAATCGCGGATTGCTGCCATGACCAAAGAGCATCTGCTCACGGGAAACATCGACCGGCTGGTGCTCATGCGCCGCCAGGGTCACCTGAAGGCGGCCGATATCATCGATTTCAAATCGGACCAGGTTGCTGATGAAAAAACTCTCGCCAGGCGCGTCAACGACTACCGTCCCCAAATCAACGCTTATCGTGCGGCAATCGCCCAGATGTACCGTCTCGAGCCGCGCAGGGTGGCAACGCGGCTTGCATTTACCACGGCGCATCGCGTGGTCAACATCACACCCTAGTGAAGATTTTCCGCAGAAATGGCAAGCAGCGGTGCGCGGTGTCGACGACGAGCATGTTGTTCAGCGGACCACGATCTGCCCATCGCCCGTAGTGGTCGGTGAACCAACCTCTCCCACGACAGCCGCGCTGGCATACCCCAAGCAGTGGAGTTGGGCAACCAAATCGTTGGCGGCACTGGCCGCCACACCGATCAGCAACCCGCCAGCGGTTTGCGGATCAAACAAAGCAGCGTAGGCAGGCTGCTTTGTCACTGAATTGTCGATTTCGATGAACTGCTCAACACCACGATTTGCGGGGGCAAGCGTGCTCTGCCAACCCTTTTCGACCATGGACTGAAAACCGGTCAGGAGCGGCAGGTCGGCAAGATTGAGGATTGCACTCGTGCAACTGGCCTGGAGCATTTCCAGCAAATGGCCAGCCAGGCCAAACCCGGTCACATCGGTTGCCGCCACAATGCCGAAATCGGCAAAGAGTTGTGCCGCAGCACTGTTGCTTTGCAGCATGGTATCCAGGAGTGTCTCGAACCACGCTGCAGGGCAATCTGCCGCGCCATGGCTGGCCAGCAAGGCGCCTGTTCCCAACGGTTTGGTCAAGACGAGCCGATCACCGGGGCAAAGCCCACCCTTGCTGGCAATGGACTTGCCGTGGTAGCGACCCAACATGGTAAAACCGACGGTTGTTTGGGGTCCTTCGAGCGTGTGTCCGCCGGCCAAAGCGGCACCCATTTCCTGCAGTTCGCGCAGTCCGCCGGCCAGCAATTCGTGAAGCAGTTGTTCTTGCGCCGCCTCTGGGCCCGGAGGCAACGTCACTTGGGCCAGCGCAGCGACCGGTTCGGCACCTTTGGCGAATAGATCGCTGGCCGCGTTCAGTGCGGCGATTCGCCCGGCGATGAACATGTCGTCGACCGGAGGTGCAAAGAAATCAACGGTTGCTGCCAGCGAATCGCCCTCGGGAAGTTTGATCACCGCGACATCGTCGGGTGGGTCCAGGCCGTGCGTCACCAAGGGGTGTGGTGTCACGTTCAGTTTGGCAAGCACCCTGGCCAGTACGGCACCACCGATTTTTCCGCCACAACCAAGACACCGCATGCGCTCGGCCGGGGATTCCGATTCATCAGTTCGATGATCTTTAGCCGGCGAACCGGTGGTCATCGACGAGGACTCGTAAAACTGATATTTCTGCATGAAGCGACGATCGATTTCGTCTTTCCATTTCCAGCACCAACGACCCTTAAAACCCAAGCCTCGATAACTGGCAATCGCGCGCTGGTCACCCAACGAGAGTAGCTTCAAAAAGTTCTTTTGTGGTCGGTACTCGACGAGTTGCTCTCCGTCGAGCAAACGGTGGATGTTTTCCCACAGGAAAGGGCCCTGCCTGACGGCATACACACCCGCCTTGGGACAACGGCTGCCGACCATCGTTCCGGTATCGCCGACGGCGAAAATCGGCTGGTTCGATGTGGACTGGAGGGTCGCTGAGGTCTGCAAAAAGCCACGCTCATCCAGAGGCAAATTGAGTTTTTCCAACAGGGAGGGGGGCGTTGCAGCGGTTGCCAGGATGCCAAGATCAAAGTCAATCGTGCGTCCCGATGCGAGCACCGCCTGGTGGTCTCCCAGGCTTTTGACCGGGTCTCCCAATTCGACCTGTACAGCTCGGCGGGTCAGTTCTCGTTGGGCAATCCGTGCAGCGGCTGGTGTCACACCGCGGGCAAGCTGGGCGTTGCCGTCGAGCAGCACAATTTCAAAAGACATTTTTTGGTGGTGTGTTTGAAACCAACCCGGCAGGGCGAGTGCTATTTCCACACCGGCAACGCCCCCGCCAACAATGACCACCCGAAGCTTCGCGGGATCCATTTTTGAACTTCCGGAAACCGCATCGCCAAAACGGGCCAGAAATGTTTGCATTGGCTTGATCGCGAGCACGCCGTCGTCGTCCCCGGAAAGCATGCTGCGATCTGGAATCGAACCAATTCCAATCGACAAGACATCGAAATGGAGCGGGGGACGCTCTTTAAACAAGAGTGCTTGTTGTTCCGCATCGAGGCCGATGACTTCGTCCCGCAAGAGTAGCGATCCAACCGAGCGACACAATCGCACCAGGTCGATTTGCATGGCTTCAGGAGGGTAGAGTCCGGCCAGTGTTCCGGGAAGCATGCCGGAATACGTGGCCTGACCCGCATCGGAAATGCACACCAGCCGCGTATCGGAGATTGGCTTCATACCCCACATCCTGAGGATATGTGCATGGGTGTGCCCGGCCCCCAGCAAAGCGATCGTAACCTTGGGAAGTTGCGTATTCATAGGTGGAACAGTTCGGGTGGCAATACCCCTATTTGTGTAATCGGCCAATTTGACAACCCAAACCACAGATCAGCACTGCTTGAACTGTTTTTCCCACGTTACAATTGGGTCGTTCAACCAGCCATTTCCCGCGGACTGCGTCATCCATGTCGTCACCTCCTCTTATTGTCGGCACCGCTGGCCATATTGACCATGGCAAGACGGCCCTGGTCCAGGCACTGACCGGCACAGATACCGATCGTCTGCCCCAGGAAAAGCAGCGGGGAATGACGATCGACATTGGGTTCGCCGAGCTCAATCTGGGGGACCGTCAACTCGGGATGATCGACGTTCCCGGGCACGAGCGGTTCATCAAGAACATGTTAGCCGGAGCGGCGACGATCGACCTGGCACTGCTGGTCGTGGCGGCCGATGATTCGGTGATGCCCCAAACTCGCGAGCATTTGGCAATTCTCGATCTCCTGGGGGTTCAGCAAGGGGTGGTTGCGCTCACCAAATGTGATTTGAGGGAAGAGGCGTGGCTCGAACTGGTCGTTGAAGAAATCCGTGAACTGCTGGCCGATACCCGCCTGGCTGATGCCCAAATCGTCCGCACCGCGGTTCCAGCCGGTGGCCCTGCCCAGGGAATCGACGACTTGAAAACGGCCCTTGCCCAGGTCGCCGACCAGGTTGTCGATCGTCCCGTTGGCGAACTTTTTCGGTTGTGCGTCGACCGCTCGTTTTCAGTCGCCGGGCGGGGTACCGTCGTTACCGGAACGGTTTGTAGCGGGTCCGCCAAACTGGGAGAAAACCTCGACTGGTGGCCAGCAGGCAGCCAGCTCCAGGTACGGGGACTGCAGAATCATGGTCGCGATGTCGAAGAGGTCTCTCGAGGCCAGCGGGCGGCAATCAACCTGGCAAGTGTCGCGCATCACGACATTGGGCGGGGCGATGTCCTGGCGACCTGCAACAGCTTACGCCCGACCAGTCGCCTCACCGTCGAACTGGCAATCATGCCCGGTAGCCCCTGGCCGGTGAAACATCGAGGTCGATACAGCCTGCATATCGGTACTCAAGCTGTCGGGGTCGAAGTCTACTTGTTTGAGTCGGGGGCCCTGGCCGCCGGCGAGCGTGGGCTTGCCCAGCTGCACTGTAGCGAGCCGATCGTAGCCGTTTGGGGGCAACCTTTGGTCCTGCGGATGGAGTCGCCACTCGCCACGCTTGGCGGAGGACACGTTTGGCAACCCGCGCCGCCAGTGATCCGACGGCGGCAGGGCGAAAAGATCAAGCGGCTAAAGAGCCTGGGCTCGGAGAGCCCCGACCAGCGCGTTGCCACGGCCATTTACTTTCTGGGACACCAGCCGTGGCATCCCGAAGAACTACGCCGTGAAACCGGCCTGGAAGCTCCTCAAATCGAAACCATCTTGGCGGAGTTGGTGGCCACCGGGCGGTGCCTGCCGCTTACACTCCCAACTGGTCGGGTGGTTCATCTGCACGCCGATCGGCTGGCCGAAGTCAAACAAATCGTCCTGGAGACGGTCGACCGCCATCATGCCCGGCAGCCACTCAAGTTGACCGTTCCTAAAGGGCATGTACTGGAAAGTCTCAAAGGACGGCTCGGTCGCGAGCTGGCAGACGCGGTGATCGCCACCCTGGTCGAGGCTGGCGAGCTGACGGCCAACAAACAACAGGTCGCAAGGGTCGGGTTCTCCCCTCAACTGGATGATCAACAGCAGCAATGTCTCGATCAAATCGAAGCGGCCTACGTCGCGGCACAATGTTCCCCACCCACCCTGGCTGAGCTTTCCAGCCAGCTCGCGGTGGGCAGTCGCGACATCCGGCCCTTGGTGCAACTGTGTGCCGACCGGGGACAACTCGTCCACATCCACGGCGAAACCTTCCTGGACCGCCAGACCGAACAACAGCTCCGCCAGCGTCTGCGGGATCAGCTCGCGTCGACCGGTGGGATGACGGTCAGCCAGATTCGGGATATTCTGGAGACGAATCGGAAATTCGCCGTACCACTCTGTGAATATCTCGACCGGGTTGGCTTTACCAGGCGGGATGGCGACCTCCGCACCCTGGCAGAAACACAAGACGGACAGTCAGATCCATGAGTACAAATCCACGCCGGGCGATACCATCGGTCACCGAACTGCTTTCCCTGCCAGAGGCGGAAAACTGGTTGACGCGGGTTCCCCGCGCCGTACTGGTCGATGCAATTCGCGCCGAACTTGAGAGTTATCGGATGACTCTTTCGAACGGCAGCTCGGCTGAAACAGGACCCTCTCTTCTCCAAATGGTCGCAGGAATCGACCAACGGGTCGAGCAGTTGTCTAAAGCGCCGTTGCCGGAAGTCATCAACGGTACCGGGATCCTGCTGCACACCGGTTTGGGCCGTGCACCAATGGCTGAAAAGGCTGTCACCGCGATGGCCGAAGCAGCACGCAATTATGCCCCGTTGGAAATCGACCTCGAAACGGGTCAACGCGGTTCGCGTACAGCAGCAGTCCAGGCATTGCTTTGCAAACTGACCGGTGCCGAAGCTGCCTGCGTGGTCAACAACAACGCAGCCGCCCTGGTTCTGACCCTTGCCGCGGTCGCTCAAAACCGCGACGTTATTGTCTCCCGTGGCGAGCTCATCGAGATTGGTGGTGGTTTTCGCCTTCCAGAAATTATGGAAACCAGTGGGGCAAAGCTGGTCGAAGTAGGTACTACCAATCGCACCCATCTGGAAGACTTTTGCAAAGCAGTCAAACACGATACCGGGGCGTTGCTCAAAGTCCATCCCTCGAATTACGACGTGGCAGGATTTGTCGAGTCGGTCGCAACTCGCCAACTCGCCGAGATTGCCAAACAAGAATCGACCCAGCGGGGCGACCCGCTGCCGGTAATCTATGATATCGGGTCGGGTGCGTTAGAAGACCTGACACCGCACGGGATTGGTGCCGAACCCTCGGCCCGTGCTGCCATTGAAGACGGCGCCGACCTGGTACTCTTCAGCGGCGACAAGCTCCTCGGGGGACCCCAGGCGGGGATCATCGTAGGGCGGCAACTCTGGATTGAACGCCTCGCGAATTATCCACTCATGCGGGCCCTCAGGGTCGACAAGCTTACCCTGGCGGGGTTGGAAGCCACCCTGCGACTTCATCTCGAACAGGAACTGGCCTGGCAGGAGGTTCCCGTCTTTGCCATGGCAAAGACTCCGCTTACCGAACTCACCAGGCGGGCAGAAGAGGTTGTTTGTGCGCTCAATGGAAATCGCGATGTTCACCTGGCCGAAGTCGTCGCGAGCGATGCCTACCTCGGCGGCGGCTCACTCCCGCACAAACATCTTGAGAGCATAGCTGTTGGGCTTCATCTCAACGAGATATCCGAGCAGGAGTTGGCAAGTCGTTTGCGCAGAGGCCACCCTCCGGTCGTGCCACGCCTTCACCAGGGGAACGTGCTGATCGACATGCGGAGCGTTTTCCCGCGGCAAGACGAAACCTTAATTCAAGCCATAGTCAATGCAATCCGGATAGCTTAGCCTTTAAACTATCCGAAACAGGATCGGATATCATTCTCCTATGATGGGAGTGTTTGCACGCCTGGTGGCGGCCGCGGGTTTCAAACCCGTTGTGGGGACTGTCGCAACAGTCCTCAGGTGGGTTCGATTCCCATCCACTCCCGCTTTCTATGCTTCACCACCCGGAAAACACTGCGGCCTTGAAATCAAATCGTCGAAAAAGTCTTCCTGTTGACTCTGTCGCTATTTCCGCCACCCGAGCTGATGTGAACAGACCGCGATAAAATGGAACGAAAATCAGCTGGAGAGGCTTGGACTTGAGTACGAGCGAATCAGACGATCTGGCGTGCATGGTTTCCGAGTCGGGCCTGCGGTTCGTGCGCCTGGGTTGGGTAGATAACGCGGGCATCTATCGTTCGCATGCGCTGAGCGCAAACCACTTTCGCGAACTGGCCGCAAAAGGTCTGGGTCTGGCCAGTGGCGTGCAGGCCGTGCCTGTGCATCAAGACAGTGTGGCAGTGGGGCTTCCCATTGGTGCTGTGGGTCAGGTGTGGCTCGTACCCGACAGAAGAAGTTTCCGGTCGCTGCCGTGGCAGGAGGGCCATGGCTCGGTCATGGGTGCTTTCGTCACTGCAGAGGGCAAACCCTGGCCCTATTGCCCGCGTACCGCGCTGACCCGGCAATTGCAGGTTCTGGCCGAAGGCGGCCTTCACATGGAGGCCGCCTTCGAGCACGAATTCATGCTGTTGCGTCGCGGCGAGAACGGCCCCGAGCACTTTGAAGAGTCCCACTATGCGGCGACCCACGGGCTCGACAAGGCCGGGCCCATCCTCGACGAGATGGCTCTTGCCCTGGAGGCCCAGGGTATCGCCGTAGAGTCGATACTGAAGGAAGCTGGGCTCAGCCAGTTCGAGATTGCGACGTTGCACGCAGACCCCATGCGATCGGCCGATCATTTTGTGGCCGTACGCGAAACGCTCTCGGCCGTTGGGCTAGGGCACGGGCTGATCGCTACACCGCTGCCGTTGGTCTTCGAGAATGAGTCGGGAAACGGCTGGCATCTTCACTTCAGTCTCTGGCAGGGAGACCAGAACCTGACAGCCGATGGCCCGAACCTTGCACCTCTCAGCGCCGCGTTTCTGGCGGGTGTGCTCGAACATCTTCCGGGCCTCTGTGCGCTGACGTCACCCTCGACCAATTCGTTCCGGCGTATCCGGCCGGGCGCGTGGGCGGGTGCCTACCGGATTTGGGGCTACGACCACAAGGAAGCCGCCCTCCGCGTGCCGACCTCGCGCATGGGCGGACCCACCAATATCGAGCTGAAGGTCTCGGATGCATCCGCTAACCCCTATCTCTCGCTGGCAGGTCTGATTGGGGCTGGACTGGACGGCATCAAGCGCGAACTTGGTTTGCCCGAGGCCGTCGAAGTGGATGCGGGAAATCTCGACGAGGCCGAACGCAATGCCCGAGGCATCGAAGCCCTACCCGCATCGCTCGACGCGGCGGTGGCGGCACTCGAAAGTGACCCGGTTCTGCTGGAGGTGTTGGGCCCAGAGCTGGCCGAGGCCTACGTTCGCGTGAAGAAAGAAGAGGCACTGGCGCTCGGTTCGCTCTCTCTTGAAGAAGAAGTTTCGCAGCTGATCGAAACCTACTGACGACCCCGGCCCCGTTCCGCACCCAATTCCACGACTCGGCCCGAACTCATTCGGTCGGCAGCGGCTGTTGGTGCCTCTTCTGGAGTGACAGCAATTTCTTTTGATAGCGACTTTGCACGAGGTCCACGATCACCAGTATCGCAATCACAAAATAGAAAGTGCTCTTGGCCATCGGTTCTACCACGTACCCGAACAAATGGACCTCGGCCAGGTGGCCGCCTTCAGAGACGAGCATCACGCCGACAACAAACAGGATGAACAGGCCGAGAACTTCGTACATCCGGTTTCTCTTGAGAAACTCGGCCACGTGGTCCGCCAGCAAAATCATGAGCACGCCCCCAATGACGATTGCTGTGGCAATTACCACAAAGACCTTGCTAAGCGCAATTGCACTCAGAATAGAATCGAAGGAAAACACAAGATTCATCAGCACGATCCAGAAGAGCGCGTGCCCAACCGTCTTCTGGCTGCTCTTGTCATCGTGGCCAATATCATGGATGGCCAACATGTGCATGATTTCCTTAACCGCGGTGTAAATAATGAATGTACCGCCGACCAGCACAATCGCGCTATGCACATTGAAAGAGCCCTCGAAGATCCCCACAAAGTGCAGTTCGAAGAAAGGTTTCTGAAAATATTTGATCGCGGTCATCAGGACGAACAACAGAACCAGTCGCAAAATAATCGCCAGGCCAATTCCCAAGCGGCGGACCAGAGACTGATACGGTTCGGCTACCCGTTTCGACTCAATGGAGATGTAAAGCAAGTTGTCAAATCCCAGCACCGCCTGGAGCAGGATTAACATGCCGAGCGCGAACAAATTGTGGAGCGTGAATAGATCTTGCATGAGATTACCTGAAAAACAGGTTATTGGAGAAAACAGGCTGGCACGTGACGCTACCGCGATCATCACCTTTGGACTGCTTCGGCAGATAATTCTGCTGAATTATTCCGGCAGAGTCCTGGCCGATGTCATGAAACGGGAGTGCGGGCGAAAGCAACATTTCCCAGGAAGGTAACGTTTTTTCGGCCGCCCGCCCAGGCACGATGTGTTTTAGCGCCGATGGGCGTCGGCTGGGGAGGGGAGCCAGGTTAGCTGGCGTGATTCTTGGTGCGTAATTACAATGAATGTAACAGCCAGAGGTGAGCCTCGAAGGAAAACAGTCCTCACCAACACGGCTTAGACCTGACCTGCCAAGGTAAATTCATGCGAAGGTATGTCTACCGGCCCCTGCACGGTTTTACGCTGGTCGAATTGCTGGTGGTGATCGCCATCATCGGCATCCTCATTGCGCTCTTGTTGCCGGCCGTGCAAGCGGCCCGCGAGGCGGCGCGGCGCACCCAATGCACAAACAACCTCAAGCAATTGGCGCTCGGTTGCGTCAACTTCGAAAGTTCCATGGGGGCATACCCTCGGGGGAACGCGTATGACGGTACCTTTCCGAACGGTGGCAATACGAGTTGGTTGTTCCAGGTCCTCGTGTACACCGAACAGAGCAGCATCTACGACACCATTGTGGCCACCGGGAGCCTACAAGAGGCGGCTCGCCAAGGTATCCTGCCTGCCTACCTGGCCCTGGCCCGTTGTCCAAGTGATGGCTGGGAACGTCATGATGGGCGATATCACAACTACGTCGGCTCCACCGGTCCTCAGTGCAACAGCACGTATAAACACTACGACGCTCCGTTCCAACTGCACTGCAACGGCGAGGTCAGCTACAGCGACGGCGTGCCCTCGGCACTCAATCCCCCTACCCATATCGGCTATGGCCCCAGCGCAAGTTGGGGCAGTCCGGTCAGGAACCCTTTGACAGGAACCTACGAACCCCCTGCCCTTTCAATGGTCCGGGGCATGTTTGCCCGCGGCGGGACCACGATCCGCATCCACAACGTGACCGACGGGACAAGCAAAACCCTGCTGTTGGGTGAACTCTTGCCCGAGTTCTCCGAGTTCCAGCGGTACAACACTGAAGGCCATGGTTGGGCGGGAGGCAATTCTGTGGCCCAGGGCCAGACGATTCAGCCGATCAACTGGCGGATTGATCCGGTCCCGGTCACCTCCGCCTGGGGCGAAACCCAGTACTGTCCTGACCCGAACCGCTGCCTGTGGAACTGGACTGTTACCTGGGGATTCAAATCGAACCACCCGGGCGGAGTCGTCTTTGCCCTGGTCGACGGGTCTGTGCGGTTCCTCTCCGAGATGATCGACCATAAAACGTACCAGTATTTTGGCTGCCGGCACGACGGCCAGCAGATGGATACCATCCCCTGACCGGTACGACCGGAGGAGCCGATGTTCCAAGCCTATTCCCCTTGGCCAATGGCGGCGCTGGTCGTGTGGATCGCGCTGGCCGGATGTGGCAGAGAAGCGACAACCATACCGGTGCGTGGAACCGTCACACTCGACGGCCAGCCGCTTGCCAGGGCGACCGTGCAATTCCTGGCCCAGGATCGAGGTGGGAGAGATGCGCTGGGGACCACCGACGCCGACGGTGTGTTTCGTCTTTCGACCTTTAAGCCCCGCGACGGGGCCTTTGCTGGCAAGTACAAGGTCGTCGTGCGGTCGGTGCCCCAGGCCGATCCGAGTGTCGTCGCCACGAACGTCCAGGAGGCCATGCGGGCTGCCAGCAGGCGCCAGAAACCGATCGGCCCGCTGGTCACCATCGCCCCGCGCTACAGCCACCCGGGCAAAACGATCCTCGAGCAGGAGGTTCCTCCCAGCGGGAAAGTGGTCTTTGCGCTAGAGAGCAAGTGACCAAGTCTCCTGGTCGGATGGTCCTTTCGCATGCCACCCAAAGGGGAGTGTGCCTTTATACACAACATGAAACCAGCAACCCGGAAACAGCCTTTGCCATTGGGTGCTGGTCAATGGGTGCGCTTCATTCCCAAATTCTGGACCAGAAATGCCCATAAATCGGCCGCTTGTTCAATCTGTTTCCTGGTGGGGGTTCCGGCGCCATGGCCTGCCCGGGTTTCGATGCGAATCAGAATTGGCGCTGGACCCGCCTGGGCATTTTGCAAAGCCGCAGCAAACTTGAAACTGTGCATAGGCACCACACGATCATCGGTATCGGCGGTCGTAATCAGCGTTGCCGGATAATTGCGACCTGGCTTGATGTTGTGATAGGGAGAATAGTCCAACAGGGTCTTGAATTGTTCCGGATCATCCGCCGAGCCGTATTCGGCAGTCCAAAATCGACCGGCGGTAAACTGATGGAACCGCAACATGTCCATAACACCCACGGCTGGCAAACAGGCACCAAACAGTTCCGGGCATTGGGTCATCACGGCACCAACCAGCAATCCCCCATTGCTACCACCTTGAATCGCGAGCCGCTCGGGCCGCGTGACCTTCTGTTGAACAAGCCACTCGGCAGCAGCAATGAAGTCGTCAAACACGTTTTGCTTTTTGTCGAGCTTGCCGGCGAGGTGCCAGTCTTCCCCATATTCGCCCCCACCACGGAGATTGGCGATCGCCATGATTCCGCCCATCTCCATCCAGGCAAGCCGGCTCACTGAAAAATAAGGGGTCAGCGAAACCGAAAATCCACCATATCCGTACAGCAACGTCGGATTGTTCCCATCCCACTGGAGCCCCTTTCGGTAGGCCAGAAACATCGGGATTCGGGTTCCGTCTTTACTTGCGTAAAAGACCTGTTCCACGAGGTAATCCTCCGGATCGAAATCGACCTTTGGTTGCCGGATCAACTGGGATTGTCCCGTGCGCATGTCGTACCGGTAGATACCGGTCGGGGTGTTGTAACTGGTGAAGCTGAAAAACGTTTCGGTATCGGTCACTTTGCCCGCAAAGCCTGCCGCACTGCCCATTCCAGGCAACTTCACGTCACGTTGATGCGCACCTGCCAGTGAAAAAATATCGACCCGTGACAACACATCTTCCAAATAGGTGGTCACAAGCTGGTCATCAATCAGGCTCACCGACTCCAGCGTGGCCGACTTTGCCGGCAATATTTCGACGAGGTTTTTACGCCCGGGGCGTTCCACGTTCATCACAACAAGCCGTTTTGTCGGAGCCTCGTAATCGGTCAACAGAAATAAGCGCTGCCCTGTACTCCCGACGGGATAAAACTGGTTGTCAAAATCGGTGATGAGCGGTCGCCACAGTGAATCGGACTCGCTGACCGACTG
>Ga0315336_1002946_pt1 | contig 24179 bp, 22 predicted proteins | sample ASW5metaG_FD_204512 | JGI IMG/M metagenome (GOLD analysis project Ga0315336, IMG submission 204512) | Ammonia-oxidizing marine archaeal communities from Monterey Bay, California, United States - ASW #5 | ecosystem: Environmental > Aquatic > Marine > Intertidal zone | place: USA: California... | reverse complement strand
GAGCGCCAGATGTCCGCCAGCTTGCGGGCCGGCAAAGTTGCCTCGCCGGCCTGCTCGACCAGGGCCTCGCACTCAGCCACCAACTCAACTTCTAAATCGGTACCGGTTATCTCGAGTTTGTTGTCCGTTGCCCTGATTAACAAATTTGCCAACACGGGCAGGGTTTGTCGGCGCTCCACCACGCCAGTCACCAATTGCAGTGGGCGCAGCAGTTGCTCGCGCTGAATCGTAAATTTCATGTTTGTTCCGCTAGCCTGACAACAGTCTCGACAAGTTCTTGTGGTCCTCGGCGAGATCCATGTTCGATTCGCGTAGCTCAGCAATTTTTCGGCAAGCATGCAATACCGTTGTATGGTCGCGGCCGCCGAATGCATCGCCAATCTCTGGCAACGAATGGTTCGTTAATTCCTTGGCCAGCGCCATGGCTACCTGACGCGGCCGCGCGATGGTGCGGCTACGGCGCTTTGATAGCAGGTCTGCAATTTTAATATTGTAGTACTCGGCGACGGTGCGCTGAATGTTGTCGATGGAAATCTGGCGGTCCTGAATGGCAAACAGATCTCGCAGCGCGCGTTTGACCTGGTCTATGCTGATGCGAGCACCGGTGAATCGAGCGTTCGCTATCACGCGGCGCAACGCTCCTTCCAGTTCACGCACATTGGAGCGTATGCGTTCAGCTATGAAGAATGCCACGGCAGGGTCCAGATCCACCTTTTCGGCTTCCGCTTTCTTCATCAATATGGCAACGCGGGTTTCCAGCTCTGGTGGCTCCACCTCCACGGTCAGCCCCCACACAAAGCGCGATTTCAGGCGCTCCTCTAGACCATCTATTTCCCGTGGGTAACGATCGCAGGTCAACACCATCTGGTGACCACGCTCTAAAAGAGCGTTAAATACGTGAAAAAACTCCTCCTGGGAGCGCAGTTTCTTGGCGAAAAACTGAATGTCGTCGATCAGCAGGGCATCCACCGAGCGGTAGTAGTGCATAAAGTCCTGCATGGTGCCCTGTTGAAGAGCCTTCACCATATCCTGCACAAAGCGCTGTGAGTGCAGATAAACAACGTGCGCCTGGGGATTAGAATTCAGGATTTCGTTGCCCACAGCCTGCATGAGGTGCGTCTTGCCTAGACCCACCCCGCCGTATAGCAGTAACGGGTTGTACGCAATGCCGGAATTACTCGCTACCTGCGTCGCCGCAGCCTTGGCAAGCTCGTTCGATTTGCCCTCTACGAAGGTGTCGAACGTGAACTCGCTGTTCAGATTGTGTGTGGACTTCGCTTCATGCTTGTGCGCGCCGGCCCGCGCTGGCTGTAAATGCTCGTTGTGCCCAACCGTGAGCGATATGTCGACTTCCTCGTCGATCCCATTCGCCTGACTGATGAGGTCCTGTATACGCCGCAGGTAGCTTTGACGCACCTGTTCCTCGACATATATGTTCGGCGCAAACAGCGATACCGATCCGTCGTCTATCCGAACCTGAAGCGGTTTGATGTACGTTTCGAATTGATCTGCTGCGATCTCATCTGCGAGCCTGCCCAAGCACTGTTGCCAAATGCCATGTCCCACCAGTGATGCCCCCAAGACGCTTTTTGCGTGGCGATTTTCCGCCTTCGCCTTTTGTTATTCAGCACGTACATTGTTGTATACGCGCATTGCTTGATACCGTGGTCCGGTGGCGCAACATCCTCCCAAAACGGGTTGACAAGACAGTCAACGGGTAGATCCCTGGCGAGGTGTGAGAGCAGCAGCGGACGAATTTATTTAAGCTCAAGCGAAATCAAATAGCTATGCGTTCGCCCAATAATTCGAGCATTTTTTTCCTATGCTAGGAAATTCAAACGGTTACGCTCGACGACGCGCTTGGGACCCGGCCAGGCCCGTTTTGCCAATTTGTGTAGAAGCTATTGAAGAACCTGTGGATAACTTCGGGGATGCATTTTTCCCACAACCTGACCCGTTGCAATCACAAGGATAAGCGGAGCTTTTCCACAAACTTTCGTAGGCGATAACGCACTGAGCAGTAACAGTTTATCGCATATACCCACAGAAATTCGCGCCCTTAACAACAACAACCACAATTCTTAAATATATATATTTCTTACTATTTGACACCGTGCAAAGGGGTTCTTAGAATCGCGCCCCCTTTAATCCGAAGCATAAGCCCAACGGTCATGAAGCGAACTTTTCAGCCCAGTAATCTTAAAAGAAAACGTACCCACGGCTTCCGCGCGCGCATGGCGACCAAGGCCGGACGCAAAGTGCTTAGCGCTCGCCGAGCAAAAGGGCGCAAGCGTCTCACGGTATAGCTTACGCGCCAGCGGATGATTGAGCCCGCGCCCCGTAAAGCCACGCTGTTGAGGTGATGTGCTTGCCTTTCCCAAATCGTCGAGGCTCCTGCGAGCCAGCGAGTTCACCGCGGTATTTCGTGCGCCCGAGGTAAATGTTTCCGTCGGCCCATTACGTATGCGTGCAAGAAGGAATAGAATGCGCAGCGCTCGATTGGGGTTGGTGGTCACTAAGAAGGGAACGCCGAAAGCGCACCGACGAAATCGAGTAAAACGTATTATTCGAGAACGGTTCCGACTGCAAGCAGGGAAACTTCCCGCAGCAGATATCGTCGTGCAGGTATTTTCGGGTTTGGACGATGCGCGGCTGGAACAGGCGCTCGATGAACTGTTTACAACTTTATCGCTTGAACTGGTTGAATAGCCTCACGCAGAACATATGAATAGCGTCACTCACAATTCTCCTGAAGAAGTTGCCGGTGAAATTGCCAACCGCCGGTCCTTGGGTCAACGCGCCGCTTTAGCGCTGATCCGGGCCTACCAGTTGATGCTAAGTCCCTGGATCGGCCGACAGTGCCGGTTCTATCCAACCTGTTCGCACTATGCAAGCGAAGCCATAGAGGCGCACGGGGTGTGCAAGGGCGCGTATCTGAGTGCGCGCCGACTTGGAAAATGCCACCCGTTTCATCCTGGTGGCGTGGACCTGGTACCAGAGCCAGCAAAACCGACGCAGACCCATAATTCGTAGGACCCAACCGCATGCTACCTCCTGAAATTCAACGGATCGTGTTACTGATCGCCCTGGCGGCGACGGGATACTTCATGATCCTGGCGTGGAACGATGACATGCAGCAGGCCAAGCAAGCCGTGCCGGTCTCCGAGGCCCCGTTGTCATCCAATGGAAGCTTACCTTCGTCAGGTGTCACGCCTGGCAGCAGCCCAGCGCCTCGAAGCGTCGAGATAGCTGAGCTGCCGGTAGCGCCATCGGCGCCTCCCGCTTCGGCAGACGTGCCAGATTCGAGTATGGTGGTCGGGACCACGGTGCAGACCCAGCCTTCCCAGACGCCTGGTCTGCACGAGCCCTCGAATCTGGTCTCGGTGGCAACGCCAACGCTCAAAGTCTGGATCGACCGGGTTGGTGGCGATATTGTGCGCGTGCAATTGCCCAAATTTCCTGTGGAACTGGGCATGCCTGATGAGCCTTACATGCTGTTGGATAACTCTCCACTGGCGACCTATATTGCACAAAGTGGGTTGATCGGCCCGGACGGACCAGACGCCAGCGGCGCGCGGCCGCTGTACGAAGCCAGCGTCTCCCAACTGACGGTCGGACCAGGAGAAGAGCGGGAACTGGTACTCACCACTACGCACAATGGCGCGGACATTCGTAAAACATTTCGCTTTCGCGGCGACGAATACCTGTTCGATGTCGAGTACGAGCTTTTTAACAATACGTCCCAGACCAAGCAGGCAGCTTTGTTTGCGCAGATAAAACGTGACAGCAAACCACCTGCAAGCCAGGACACGTTTGCGCTCGCGCCGCGCCCCTACTTAGGTGCTGCATTCACGACGCCAGAAGAGCGTTACCTGAAAGTCGACTTCGAGGACATCGACGATGACGGTCCGCTGGACGAGACCTTAAGTGGTGGTTGGGTAGCGTTTCTGCAGCACTATTTCCTGTCGGCCTGGATCGCGCCGGACGAGCAGACCAATCGTTACAGCGCACGCAAAAGTGCCGATGGCACCTACATATTTGGTTATACCGGTCAGTTGCAACAGGTCGAGCCGGGTTCGATGGGCGCCTGGGCGACACAATTCTATGCGGGACCCAAGGACCAGAAACGCCTGGAGCAGATCGCCGAAAATCTCAACCTGACAGTCGACTACGGTTTTTTGTGGTGGGTGGCCGTGCCGTTGTTTTATCTGTTGGACTGGCTCTACGGCCTGGTTGGCAACTGGGGGGTGGCGATCATATTGCTGACCGTGGTGGTAAAGGCCGTGCTCTATCCGTTGTCCGCGGCGGGCTACAAGTCGATGGCGAATATGCGTCGTGTAGCGCCGGCCATGAAACGGCTGCAGGAGCGTTACAGCACCGACCGCGAAAAGCTGTCGAAGGAAATGATGGCGCTGTACAAGCGGGAAGGCGCGAACCCATTGGGTGGGTGCTTGCCGATGCTGTTACCGATGCCGATATTCATCGCGTTGTACTGGGTATTGTTTGAGTCGGTGGAACTGCGTCAGGCGCCGTTTTTCCTGTGGATACACGATCTTGCTGTCATGGACCCCTATTTCATTCTGCCGTTGTTGATGGGCGCGAGCATGTACTGGATGCAAACCCTGAACCCGCAAGTGGGCGATCCAATGCAGGTCAAAATGATGAAGATGATGCCCATCATGTTTACCGTCCTGTTCCTGTTCTTCCCCGCGGGCCTGGTGCTCTACTGGCTGGTCAACAACGTGCTGTCCATAGCGCAACAGCAGTATGTTTACCGGCGAGCTGAAAAAGCTCAGGCCGCGAGCAGCTAGGCGCGTTGCATGTCTGCCGGGCTCGCCTCGGATCTGATCGCGGCGGTGGCCACGGCCCCGGGACAGGGCGGAGTGGGTATCGTGCGTTTGTCTGGCGCGGGCGCCAAAGCTGTCGGCGAAACCATCTGCGGACGCGCACTGCCGGCTCGTAGCGCAACCTATTGTGACTTTTCCGACGATGGCGAGGTATTGGACCAGGGGATTGCTCTGCTATTTGCAGAGTCCTCGTCGTTTACCGGCGAAGAGGTGGTGGAACTTCAGGGCCACGGTGGGCCGGTCGTGCTGCAGCGGGTGTTGAATGCTGCATGCAGCCAGGGTGCTCGGCTTGCTCGACCTGGCGAGTTCAGCGAACGCGCATTTTTGAACGGCAAGATCGACCTCGCGCAAGCCGAGGCAATCGCAGATCTGATCTCCAGCACATCGGTCGCTGCGGCCCGCGCCGCGGTACGCTCACTGCAGGGGGCCTTTTCCCAACGCGTACACGCTTACACGGAAGATCTGGCGAAACTACGGGTATTGGTAGAAGCCTGCATCGATTTCCCGGACGAGGACGTTGATGCGTTGCAGGACGCCCAGGTCGATGCAGCGGTCGGCGCGCTGGTGCTTTCCCTCAGCGAGCTGAAAGTGGATTGCGAACAAGGCCAGCTCGTGAACGAAGGCGCTACGGTGGCTCTGCTCGGCGCTCCCAATGCTGGCAAATCGAGCTTGCTCAACACTTTGTCCGGCGAGGATGCCGCGATTGTCACGGACATCCCCGGTACAACCCGGGATCTGCTCAAGGTCGACATGGTGATCGAGGGCATACCGCTGCGTTTAGTCGACACCGCTGGTTTGCGTGACAGCGGCGACCAGGTTGAGCGGCTGGGTGTGGCGCGCGCGAAAGAGCAGGCGCGTCAGGCAGATCTGTTGATGCTGGTGGTCGACGCCGTGGCGGAGAGTGAAACTGACCCGGTAGAAGCACTGCTGGGAGGGCTTCAATACGACGGGCAGGTGGTGGTGGTATTGAACAAGGTCGATCTGGTCCAACTCAGACCAGCGTGCGCGGCGCCAGGTGATAGCCAATATCCGACTTTCTGGGTGTCAGCCAAGACCGGCGAGGGCATGCAGACACTTCGTGCGGGTCTGACCAGAGCTGTGGGGCTCAATAGTAGCGAAGTTGGGTTCGCTGCTCGGGCACGGCACGTTGCCGCCGTGGATCGCTCAATCACGAATCTGCGAGAAGCCCAGGCTGGGTTGCGCGGGGGTCAGCACACGGAAATTGTTGCGGAGGAGTTACGTAGTGCACACGTGGCGTTGGGAGAGTTGGTAGGGACCGTCACACCGGATGACTTGCTGGGGAGAATCTTCAGCGAGTTTTGTATTGGCAAATGACCTCAGTAGGGTAGGCTGATCCGCGCAATGCAGTATCCAGATCACTTTGATGTCATCGTTGTAGGCGGCGGTCACGCCGGCACCGAGGCCGCTGCCGCGTCGGCGCGCATGGGCGCGCAAACCCTGTTGCTTACGCAGAGTATCGAAACCATCGGTCAGATGTCCTGCAATCCGGCCATTGGCGGCATCGGTAAGAGCCACCTGGTGGCTGAAATCGATGCGATGGACGGTCTCATGGGCCGGGCTTCCGATCATGCCGGGATTCATTTCAAGGTTCTCAACGCAAGTAAGGGGCCGGCCGTGCGAGCTACGCGCGCGCAAGCGGACCGCGCGCTCTACAAGCATGCCATTCGGAATCTGCTGGAACACCAATCCAACCTGCGGATTTTTCAGCAGTCAGTTGTGGATTTTGTGATTGAAAGCGGCCGTATCCTCGGCGTGCAGACGCAGATGGGTCTGACCTTCCACTGCAACGCGGTGGTGCTGACCACGGGAACCTTTCTCGGCGGCAAGGTGCATATTGGCACCGAAAATCATCCCGGTGGACGGGCCGGCGACGCGCCGTCGATTGCGCTTGCCGAACGCCTCAGAGCGTTGCCGTTTCGCGTAGGCCGGCTGAAAACCGGCACGCCGCCGCGCATCGACGGGCGCACCGTGGATTTTTCCAAACTGGAAGTGCAGCCGGGAGATGATCCGCGGCCGGTGATGTCCGCCCTTGGCAGTGTTGAGGACCACCCACTGCAGGTGGATTGCCATATCACGCGAACGAACCGCCGCACCCACGAAGTGATCCAGCGCAACCTCCACCGTTCGGCCATGTACAGCGGCGCCATTGAAGGCGTTGGCCCTCGATATTGTCCCAGCATTGAGGACAAAGTGGTGCGCTTCGCGGATAAAACGGCGCATCAGATATTTATCGAGCCGGAAGGCTTGAATACCACTGAGTTGTACCCGAACGGCATCTCCACGAGCTTGCCGTTCGATGCGCAACTGGAATTCGTACGCTCCATCGAGGGGTTCGAGGTGGCTCACATATCGCGCCCCGGCTATGCCATAGAGTATGACTATTTCGACCCCCGCGACCTGCAATATTCGCTGCAGACCAGGGCGGTACAGGGTTTGTTCTTTGCTGGCCAGATCAACGGCACCACGGGTTACGAAGAAGCTGGCGCCCAGGGGTTACTGGCAGGGGTGAACGCGGCACTAGGTGTGCAAGGCAAGCCCGCCTGGGAGCCTCGGCGCGATGAAGCTTACGTTGGCGTGATGGTGGACGATCTCATAAATCTTGGAACCAGCGAACCGTATCGCATGTTTACCTCCCGGGCCGAGTTTCGCCTGCGCCTGCGCCAGGACAATGCCGATCAACGACTGACCGAACTGGGCGTCGATCTCGGCGTAGTGGGAGATGAGCGGGCAAGGGCGTTTCGCGACAAATCGGCAAATCTGGCAACCCTGCAGGCCAGGGTCGCGGAAACGCGCGTGGCGCCAGGCTCTGAGTTGGCATCCGCGCTTGGTGTGTCGCTGAATAATCACACAGAGCTCGTATCGGTGTTGCGGCGTCCGGAAGTCTCCGCACAGCATCTGAGCGACGCGTGGCCTGACGAGCCGGCTTCCCTGCTCGACCAGGTCATGATCGAAACCAAGTACGCGGGATACATATCCAGGCAGGACGAAGAGATCGCCAAGATTCGCCGCCACGAAGGTATGCAACTACCCGCCAGTCTGGACTATGGCGTGATCGACGGGCTGTCCAATGAACTCAGGCAAAAGTTGCAACACAACCAGCCCGCAACCCTGGCCCGGGCGGCGAGAATTCCCGGTATGACGCCGGCTGCGTTGTCTATTTTGCTGGTGCACGCAAAGAAGGCGGCAGCCCTCTGAGCGTATCGGCGCAAGAAATCACGCAGGGTGCCCAGGCGTTGCGGATTGAGCTCAGCGAGCACCAGATCGAGCGCCTGCAGCTGCACTGCGACTTGATCGAGAAGTGGAACAAGGCGTTCAATCTGGTCTCCCGCAAAGACATATCCCGGTTGGCAGCCCGCCATGTGCTCGACAGCTTATGTGGCGTTTCAATGCTGCACGGTACGCGCGTGTTGGATCTCGGTTCGGGTGCCGGGTTGCCGGGCATCCCGCTGGCGGTGGCCGCTCCGACGATAAACTTCACCTTGTGTGATCGCAGCGCGCGTCGAGTGCGCTTTCTGCGGCAGGCGATCGCTACATTGGAGCTTTCCAACGTTGAGCTGTGGCAGGGGGACTTTCCCGGCCAGGTGCCGGGTGATGTCCGTTTCGACACCATTGTGGCGCGCGCTGTGGCGACAGCTTCGGCGGTTTGGGATATGGTGCGTGGGCATTTGCAGGCAGACGGCCGAGTGTTGGTATACGAGAGCACGAAGATGAGCGTTGGCGAGGACTCGGGCGGGCATGAGCATGGCTTCCGCGCTACGCGTAACAGCTTCAACATTCCTGGCCTTGAGGAAGCGCATAGCATTGTGTGCCTGGAGCGCTCATGAGACGGGTGGTGGCTGTTGCCAATCAGAAGGGAGGCGTTGGCAAAACCACGACTAGCGTGAACTTATGTGCATCCCTGGCCATGTCCGGTGGCAAGGTGTTGTTGATCGATCTCGACCCTCAGGGTAATGCCACCATGGGCTGTGGTATCGACAAGCACAACGCGCCAGCCACCATCTTCGACTGGCTGGTGGAAGACAAACCGCTGGATGAGATCGCTTCGCACTGTCAGGGCGGTTTCGACGTATTGCCCTCGAACCTCGACCTCACCGCTGCTGAAGTGCAACTCATGCAGAGTGAAGGCAGAGAGTTCTACATGCGCGAACGCCTGGCGCGGGAAGCGCTGGACTATGAGTACGTGATTATCGATTGCCCGCCGAGCTTGAGCATATTGACAGTCAACGCCCTGATCGCATCAGACGGTGTGTTGATACCGATGCAATGCGAGTATTACGCACTGGAAGGGCTCAGTGCATTGTTGGAAACCGTAGAAGGAGTTAAGGAACACGCTAACCCCGACCTTGCCATCGAAGGGATACTGCGCACCATGTATGACCCGCGCAACTCGCTGACACGGGATGTGTCGCGACAGCTCATACAGTTTTTTGGCGACCAGGTGTTTCGAACTGTAATTCCGCGCAACGTACGGTTAGCCGAGGCGCCCAGTCATGGCCTGCCGGCGATCTTGTATGATCGCACTTCGAGAGGCGCGGTGGCTTATATGGCTTTGGCCGGCGAGCTGCGACAGAAGCATCAGCGGGCAGCCGCACTGCGGGCCGCCAGCGCCGAGGAGAGCGGAGCATAAGCACGCCTCAAAAATGGACCAGACAAAGACAGATGACAGATGAGTAAGAAAAGATTGGGGCGCGGCCTGGACGCGCTGTTGTCCGAGCGCAGCGCAAGTACGCAAACCTTGCCCGCGAGCGAAACCGAAGCGCCGAGGGCAGTCCCCGTAGACGACCAGGGGTCGATAGCGATAGACGACATTAACCCGAGTCCATTTCAACCGCGGCGGCAGTTTGCCCAGGAAGCGCTGGCGGAGCTGGCGGATTCGATTGGCCGCCAGGGATTGCTGCAACCGGTTGTGGTACGGGCGCGCCCCCAGGGGGGCTACGAGCTCATTGCCGGAGAAAGACGTTGGCGTGCAGCGCGCCTGGCCGGTCTGACCAGTGTGCCCGCGATCGTGAAAACCGTCAGCGACGCGGAGGCTTCGGCGCTCGCCTTGATTGAGAACATGCAGCGCGAAGACTTGAACGCGATCGAGGAAGCCATGGGGTTGGCGCGATTGCGTGACGAGTTCGAGCTGACGCAACAGCAGATCGCGGATGCGGTGGGTAAGTCGCGGGTAGCCATCGCCAATCTATTGCGCCTCATGAACCTAGGCGCGACCACCCGGGGCCTGCTCGAGCAGGGTCAACTGGAGATGGGTCATGCGCGTGCGTTGCTGGGCTTGGAAGGTCTGGCTCAGGACCAGAGCGCGCAACGCGTGGCGGATCAAGGGCTATCGGTGCGACAAACCGAGGCATTGGTGCGCCGGGTTGCAGCCGGTTTGACGCCGAAGAAAGGTAAATCGCAGCCGACTAAGGACCCTGACACGAGACGGCTGGAACAGCGCATCACCGATACGATCGGCGCGCCGGTGAGCATAAAGCACTCTCCCGCGGGCAAAGGCGAGGTCACCATCAGGTATTCGAGCCTCGATGAGCTCGATGGTGTGCTCAAACACCTAGGAATCGGCGAGTAAGTAAATGTCTATTGAGCGTTGAATGGAATTCAACGCATACCTATAATACGCGCCGCCTTGATTGGGCCTTCGTAATTGGCGGACGCTTAAATGAGCCATGCCGGCCGAATTGTCGTCGTTCAAGCCTTGTTGGGTGTTGTCTGCAGCGCAGCGTTTTTCGCACTCGATATGCATACCGGCAAGTCGGCTCTGCTAGCGGTTGTATCGTCTTGGATACCGAGTGGGTACTACGCTTGGGTGCAGGCACGCACTTTTGATGCCACGCGCCTGTTGATGCACGCCGTGTTGAAGACACTGCTCACGCTCGTGCTGATGGCGGTTTGTGTCGTTAAGGTGGATATATCGCCTATTGGGTTCTTTGTGACCTTTGCGGTTATGCAGTTGAGCTACTTTGTCGGCGATAAGAAGACGGTACAAGAAAGTTCGGATTAGAAGTTAGGAAAATGAATGGCAGGTAGCACCGCAGAATATATCCAGCATCATCTGACGAATCTGACTTACGGTCAGTTGCCCGACGGCACCTATGGAATCGCCCAGAGCGCGGACGAAGCCGCAGCCATGGGGTTCTGGTCGGTCAATGTCGACTCCATGGCATGGTCCATCGGGCTGGGCCTGGTCTTTACGTTTCTGTTTCGCAAAGCTGCCGCATCGGCCACCGCGGGTGTGCCGGGGGGGTTGCAGAACGCGGTGGAGATGCTGGTCGAATTCATCGAAGAGACCACCGACAGCATCTTCCAATATAAGAACGACCTTATCGCACCCCTGGCATTGACGATTTTCGTGTGGGTGTTTCTCATGAATCTGATGGACTTGATTCCCGTGGATTGGATCCCGGAAGTAGCGATGTTGCTGGGTGTGCCCTACATGAAAATCGTGCCCTCCACCGACCCCAACATCACCATGGCCATGGCCTTAACGGTGTTCGCGCTGATCCTGTACTACAGTATCAAGTGCAAGGGCGGTCTGGGGTTCTTGAAAGAGCTTTCCTTCCATCCGTTCCCCCCGATTCTTGCGCCGATAAACTTCATTCTCGAAGGCGTGACCCTGATCGCGAAGCCACTGTCACTGGGTTTGCGTCTGTTCGGCAACATGTATGCCGGTGAAATGATATTTATTCTGATCGCTCTGATGTTTGGAGCCGGTGCGGTCTATTTTGTATTCGGCGGCGTGCTGCAATGGGTGTGGGCTGTGTTCCACGTACTCATCATTACCTTGCAGGCATTCATTTTCGCCGTGCTCACAATTGTATATCTCGCTCAAGCCCACGATGTGGAAGAGCATTGATGATGGTAGTGCGGCCTTCCATGCGTTGCATGGTTAGCTGCTAACAATAACTCGAAACTGGAGTAAACATGGAACTAGCAGGGCTTTTGTATATCGCAGGCGGACTTCTTATGGGTCTCGGTGCGGTTGGCGCGGCCGTTGGTGTAGGCGTTCTGGGCGGGAAATTTCTGGAGGGCGTTGCACGCCAGCCGGAACTGTTGCCTATGCTGCGTACCCAGCTTTTCATCGTCCTGGGTCTGGTCGACGCGGTGCCGATGATAGCGGTCGGTATCGGCCTGTACGTTATCTTTGCGGTAGCGTAAACGAATTTGCCGTTGGGTCGGGTAGCGTCAGGCTGCCTTACCCGGCAGTACATCCAACGCCAGTAAACTAAATAAGAGAATTGCGATGAACATAACCGCAACTTTATTAGGGCAATCGATCACCTTCGCGATTTTCGTGTGGTTCTGCATGAAATTCATCTGGCCACCTCTGGTCAATATGATGCGCGAACGTCAGGAAGCCATTGCCGCCGGTCTGCGAGCGTCCGAAGAAGCTGACAAAAAACTCGCGGATGCGGCTAATGACGCGGAAGTCGAGATGGTCAAAGCCAAGGATGAAGCCGCCGGCATCATTGAGCAGGCGCGCAATCGAGCGAGCCAGATGGTTGAAGAAGCGAAAAGCGACGCCAAAGAAGAGGGCGAGCGGATGATCGAGGCAGCCAAGTCCGAGATCGAACAGGAAATAAATCGCGCCAAGGAAGCCCTGCGCGCGCAGGTATCCGCATTGGTCATCAGTGGCGCCGAGCAGGTTCTGGAAAGCAGCGTTGACGCCGAGCGTCACTCTGAAATGCTCAACCGCCTGGCGGCGGAGCTGTAGCCATGGCAGAACTGGCAACCATAGCGCGACCGTACGCTAATGCGGTATTCGATCTGGCCAAACGAGACAGTTCGCTCGAGCAATGGTCGCGAATGCTGGCAGTGCTGGATGCCACTGCGGCGAATGACACCGTAGCGCTGCTGATGAACAGCCCGGACCTGCCCTCCAACGCGAAAGCCTTTCGACTCGCCGAGCTCTGTGGCGACGAGCTAGATGATCGCGGCAAGAAGTTTGTGCAATCCCTCGCCGACCATGACCGGTTGCCGCTGATTGCAGAGGTGCGCGAGCAGTTCGAAGTGTTGCGCGCCGAAGAGCAGAAGAGCCTGGAAGTTGAAGTGGCTACTGCTTACGACCTGTCTGATGCGGAAAGTGAGCGTCTGAAAGATGCGCTGAACAGAAAATTCGCGAAAGAAATCTCCATCGAAACCCGTGTCGATGAAAGTTTGATCGGTGGCGCCGTGATTCGCGCCGGCGACATGGTGATCGATGGCTCGGTGCGCGGCAAGCTGCAGAAGCTGGCCGAGACACTCGAGCAACTATAGTTTTTTAAAAGGAAGCTCTCATGCAGCAACTAAATCCTTCCGAAATCAGTGACATCATCAAGAACCGCATACAGGGTCTGGATGTCAAAGCGGAAGCGCAGAACGAAGGCACCCTGGTCGGCGTCTCCGACGGGATCGTGCGCATTCACGGTCTGGCCGATGCCCAATACGGTGAAATGATCGAGTTCGACGGCGGCCTGTACGGCATGGCCATGAACCTCGAGCGCGACTCCGTGGGTGTGGTCGTGCTGGGCGACTACGAAGGCTTGAGCGAAGGCATGACGGCACGCTGCACGGGTCGAATTCTGGAAGTACCCGTCGGTCGGGAACTACTCGGACGTGTGGTGGATTCGCTGGGTAATCCGATCGATGGCAAAGGCCCGCTGAATACGTCGGCTACTGCGCCGATCGAAAAAGTTGCGCCAGGGGTTATCGCCCGTCAGTCGGTGGATCAACCGGTACAGATTGGTCTGAAGTGTGTTGATGCAATGGTGCCGATTGGCCGTGGCCAACGCGAGCTCATCATCTCGGACCGCCAGATCGGTAAGACTGCGATTGCTCTGGACGCCATCATCAACCAAAAGCGCAGCAACATTAAGTGCGTCTATGTCGCTATCGGGCAGAAGATGTCCACGGTCGCCAATATCGTGCGCACCCTGGAAGAACATGGCGCGATGGAATACACCACCGTGGTCACGGCGAGTGCGTCTGATCCCGCGCCCATGCAGTTCATTGCACCTTATTCAGGCTGCTCCATGGGTGAGTTTTTCCGTGACAATGGTGAGGATGCGTTAGTCATCTATGACGATCTCACCAAACAGGCCTGGGCATATCGCCAGATCTCGTTGTTGCTGCGTCGTCCGCCTGGTCGCGAGGCTTACCCCGGAGATGTATTTTACCTGCACTCACGATTGCTCGAGCGTGCCGCGCGGGTCAACGCGGATTACGTGGAGAAATTCACCGACGGTGCCGTTAAGGGGCAGACGGGATCGCTGACAGCGTTGCCCATCATCGAGACTCAGGCGGGCGATATTTCGGCGTTCGTTCCCACCAACGTCATCTCCATTACCGACGGTCAGATATTCCTGGAAACCGAGGCGTTCAACTCGGGCCTGCGACCAGCAATGAACCCGGGTACGTCGGTGTCGCGCGTGGGCGGTTCCGCCCAGGTGCCGTTCATGAAGAAGATTTCCGGCGGCATTAAGTTGGCGTTAGCCCAGTATCGGGAACTCGCGGCGTTTTCGCAGTTTGCATCCGACCTGGATGACGCGACCCGCCGCCAGTTGGAGCACGGTGAACGCGTAACTGAGCTGATGAAGCAGAAGCAGTACGCGCCAATGTCCGTTGCCGAAATGGGTACGTCGTTATTTGCGGCGAACGAAGGCTTTCTGCGCGATGTACCGGTAGATAAGGTGCTCGACTTCGAATCCGCACTGCTGAGCTTCATGCGCTCTGAGTATGCAGATTTCATGGCCGACATTGATGAGAACGGCACGTACAACGATGATGTTGTTGCGACGCTGAATGAGGCGATCGAAAAGTTCAAGGCGACCCAGTCGTACTAAACGCGGCAACAGCAAATAACCGGAACGCTTAAATGGCAGTCGGCAAAGAGATAAAGAACAAGATCGGCACTGTGGGTAACACGCAGAAGATCACCAGCGCCATGCAAATGGTGGCGGCCAGCAAAATGCGCCGCACCCAGGACAAGATGGCCCAGGGCAAGCCGTATAGCGAGCGCGTTCGCAGCGTTATCGGTCACCTTGCCAACTCCAATCCCGAATACAAGCATATTTATATGCAGGAGCGCGAGATAAAGCGCATTGGCTACATCATCATATCTACAGATCGTGGTTTGTGCGGTGGATTGAATGTCAATCTGTTCCGCGCGGTAGTCAAGGACCTGGCAGAGTGGCATGCCAAAGGTATCGAAGCTGACCTGGGTCTCGTGGGCAACAAAGCCGGTCCGTTTTTTCGCTCGGTTGGCGGCAACATCAAGGCGGCTATGACCGACGTGGGCGAGAACCCCGACCTTGCTGATCTGATCGGCGGGGTCAAGGTGATGCTGGATGCATACGAGAATGGCGAAATAGACCGCTTGTATCTGGCCAGCAATGAATTCGTTAACACCATGACCCAAGCGCCCACGATCCGGCAGCTCCTACCGCTGGATCCTGAAGATGATGACAGCTATCAGCACCGCTGGGACTACATTTACGAGCCTGATGCGCGCCAGCTGATTGAAGGGCTGGTTATGCGATTCGTTGAATCTCAGGTGTATCAGGCCGTGATCGAAAACGGAGCCTGCGAGCAGGCAGCGAAAATGGTGGCCATGAAGAGCGCTACGGAAAATGCAGAAAAGCTCATTGAAGAACTGCAGCTGATCTACAACAACGCGCGGCAGGCAGCCATCACCCAGGAAATTGCGGAAATCGTGGGTGGTGCCGCGGCGGTTTAACGCGGCTGCGGTTGCACGCGACGAACAGATTTTGACACACAGACAGACACTACACAGACAAAGACAAAGAGGCAGAACATGAGCAGCGGTCGAATCGTACAAATCATCGGAGCGGTCATCGACGTTGAGTTCGAGCGGGATAACGTACCGAAGGTCTACGACGCTCTGACAGTCAGCAACACAGGGCTCACCCTGGAAGTGCAACAGCAGTTGGGTGACGGCGTAGTTCGGACTATTGCCATGGGTGTGTCCGATGGCTTGTCGCGAGGCCTGGAAGTATCCAACACCGGGTCGCCGATCTCTGTCCCGGTAGGGGAGGAAACCCTCGGCCGCATCGTAGACGTGCTGGGCGATCCCATTGATGAGAAAGGCCCGGTAAATGCCCGCGAGCACATGCCGATTCACCGTAAGGCGCCTAGATACGAAGATCAGGTGGGCGGTAACGAGATTCTCGAAACCGGCATTAAGGTCATCGACCTCATTTGCCCGTTTGCTCGGGGCGGCAAGGTCGGTCTGTTCGGCGGCGCCGGCGTGGGCAAGACCGTGACCATGCTGGAGCTCATTCGAAACATCGCCATTGAGCACTCAGGATTGTCGGTATTTGCCGGTGTGGGTGAACGCACCCGTGAGGGCAATGACTTTTACTATGAAATGGAAGAAGCCGAGGTCCTGGACAAGATTTCACTGGTGTTCGGACAGATGAATGAACCGCCGGGGAACCGACTCCGGGTCGCGTTAACCGGTTTGACCATGGCAGAGAAGTTCCGCGACGACGGACGTGATGTGTTGCTGTTCGTGGACAATATTTACCGCTACACGCTGGCGGGCACCGAAGTGTCTGCGTTATTGGGCCGCATGCCGTCGGCGGTGGGTTACCAGCCCAACCTGGCTGAAGAGATGGGCAGGTTGCAGGAACGCATTACCACCACCAAATCCGGTTCGATCACATCGGTGCAGGCGGTATATGTACCGGCGGACGACCTCACCGACCCCTCACCGGCCACGACTTTTGCTCACCTGGACTCCACGGTAACGCTTTCCCGCGCCATCACAGACCTCGGTATTTATCCGGCGGTGGATCCTCTGGACTCCTCGAGCCGACAGCTTGACCCGCTGATTGTGGGCGAAGAGCACTACAACGTTGCGCAAAGCGTGCAGCAGATGCTGCAGCGTTATCAGGAGTTACGCGACATCATCGCGATTCTGGGTATGGACGAATTGTCGGAAGAAGACAAAGCCCTGGTATACCGCGCGCGCAAGATTCAGAAGTTCTTTTCGCAGCCATTCTTTGTGGCCGAGCAGTTTACCGGCAACCCGGGTAAGTTTGTCTCCAGCGCCGAAACCGTGCGCAGCTTCAAGGCCATTTTAGAGGGCGAATACGATCACCTGCCGGAAGACTCCTTCTACATGGTAGGTAGCATCGAAGACGCCATCGAGAAAGCCAAAACTCTGGAAGACTAATAGCGTAGGATCCGCACATGGCTACCATGCATTGTGAAATTGTGAGCGCCGAACGCGAGTTGTTTACTGGCACCATAACCAAGCTCACTGCCGTCGGCACCATAGGTGGTTTGGGCATATACCCCGGGCACGCACCTTTGTTGACGGGCATTCAGCCTGGTCCGGTCACCCTGTCCATGGAAGATGGCGAAGAAGAAGTGTTCTTCGCTTCGGGCGGGTTCCTGGAAATTCAACCGGGCGTCATCACGATACTCGCAGATACCGCGGTACGCGCGGAGGACATTGACGAGGCCCAGGCCGAAGAAGCCCGTGAGGAAGCCGAACGTGCCCTAGCAGATCGTGCTGCTGATTTCGATTTCTCCATGGCCACCGCGATGCTGGCAGAGGCCATGGCGCAGCAGCGTACCTTGGAAGAACTACGCAAAATGCGGCGTTAGATCGAGAGCAACTGCGCGCCCCGGCTGCCTGGCGCGAAACAAATGCTTACAAAGGGGTGACCGTAATCACCCCTTTTTTGTGGCTGTGTCCTTATAATCCGTAACTTCTTATTGGCAGGGACTTTGCCAATCTATGAATCTTGACGTCGTTATTCTCGCGGCCGGAAAGGGCACGCGCATGCGCTCCCAGCATGCCAAGGTCTTGCACACGCTGGCTGGTAGCAGCCTGATTGAACATGTTATGCGTACTGCTGCAGAGCTTAAGCCGCGTAACCTGGCGGTGGTAGTCGGCCATGCAGCGCGAGAGGTGCAGGCACACGTAGGTGACGGACCGATCTGGGTGCAGCAGACGCAACAGCTCGGCACCGGGCACGCCGTAAAGCTGGCGGTAGAGCAGCTGCCCGATGATGGCGTCGTGCTGGTGTTATATGGCGACGTCCCCCTGGTAACACTCGACGCATTGCAGCGTGCTATCGAGGCGGCAGCGCGAGGTGGCCTGGGCGTGATCACGGCAGAGTTTTACGATCCTGCAGAACTCGGGCGGATCGTTCGTGACGAGTCTGACCGCATACTGGGCATCGTCGAATATAAAGATGCGTCGGAAGAACAGCGCGCGATCCGCGAAATCAATTCTGGCATCATTGCCGCCCCTGGGGCACGTCTGCGTAAGTGGCTCGAATGCATTGAGAATGACAACGCCCAAGGCGAGTATTACCTCACCGACATCGTTGCGCTGGCGGTATCCGACGGCATTGACGTCGAAGGCGTGCAAGCTGGTGACGCCCAGGAAGTAACGGGCGTTAACGACCGTGTACAGCTTGCTGAGCTGGAACGATTCTTTCAAATGCGCGAAGCCCAGCGCCTGATGCGCGAAGGCGTGACCATCGCAGACCCCGAGCGGCTGGACATTCGTGGCCACGTCAGCGTAGGGGAAGATTGTTATCTCGACGTAAACGTCGTTCTGCAAGGCGCCGTGACGCTCGGGCGGGGAGTGCATGTAGGGCCAGGCGTGGTCATTTCGGACTCGGAGATCGGCGATAACGTGGAGGTGCATCCGCATACCGTCGTTGAAGGCGCGGTGGTTGCGTCCAACTGCTCGTTGGGACCGTTTGCGCGAATTCGCGCAGGTACGAAATTGGACGACGGCGTTAAGATCGGCAACTTTGTGGAAACCAAAAAGGCGCACCTTGGTGCAGGCACCAAGGCAAGTCATCTGGCCTACCTCGGAGATGCCAAAGTGGGCGCGGAATGCAATATCGGCGCAGGCACGATTACCTGCAACTATGACGGCGTAGACAAGCATGAGACCGTGATAGGTGACAATGTTTTTATTGGCACAAACTCGACCCTAGTCGCACCCGTGGAGGTTGCCGATGACGCGTTTGTGGCGGCCGGATCTTCGGTGACGGTGAAAGTCGAGCGCGGTGACCTGGCGGTAGGCAGGGCCAAACAGCGCAATATCAAGGGCTGGAAACGCCCCGGCCAACGGGGTGAGACTGACACCCAGAGGAAGAAGTAGCGATGTGCGGAATTGTCGGTGCGGTAGCTGATCGAAATGTACCTCCGATCTTATTGGAGGGGCTGAAACGACTGGAATACCGCGGCTATGACTCAGCGGGGCTTGCGATTATTGGCGACGACGGGGAAATGATGCGTCGACGCCAGGTCGGTAAAGTGCAGGGGCTGGTGGACGATCTTTCCGCAGACCCATTGCGCGGACATACCGGCATAGCCCATACGCGCTGGGCCACGCATGGCGTGCCGACAGAAAACAATGCCCACCCACATCAGTCAAAACGCGTGTGCGTCGTGCACAACGGCATCATCGAAAATTTTGAAACGTTGCGCGACGAGCTGATTGCCCAGGGCTATGAGTTCGCCTCGGATACAGACAGTGAAACAGTCGCGCACCTGGTCGACAGTCACGTGGCCCAGGGTATGGATCTGCTCGAAGCAGTGCGCGCGACAGTCAAACGGTTAGAAGGTGCATTCGCCCTCGGTGTGATCAGCAAAAACGATCCAGACCGCATCATCGCTACCCGCGCGGGGTGTCCGCTGGTGGTCGGCAAGGGCATAGGCGAAAACTTTATTGCCTCGGACGTGTTGGCGCTCAAACCGGTCACAGACCGCTTTATCATCCTGGAAGAAGGCGACCTGGTAGAGATCAGGAAGGACGCCATTTCCATCTGGAACATGGCTGACGAGTCGGTGATACGCGCTGACGTGCGGGTACAGATGGGCCACGACGATGTCGATAAAGGCAACTACCGCCACCATATGCAGAAAGAAATCTTCGAACAACCGAAGGTTATACGCGACACCCTCGAGGGCCGCATCGGGCGCTCACAGGTGCTTGAACAGGCATTCGGCGTGGCGGCAAAAGACATTTTTGACCAGGTCGAGGCAGTGACATTGGTTGCGTGCGGCACAAGCTTCTACGCGGCCAGCATTGCGCGGTACTGGATTGAAGAGCTGGTAGGCATTCCCTGTCAGGTTGAGATTGCGTCCGAGTTTCGCTACCGCGGCCTGGCGGTGCCGGCGAACAGTCTGTTTGTGACCATATCCCAATCCGGTGAAACCGCCGATACCCTCGCGGCGCTGCGCATTGCCAAGGAGGCCGGGTATATATCCACACTGACGATCTGTAACGTACCGACCAGCTCAATGGTGCGCGAATCGGATCTCGCTTTGATGATACAGGCGGGTACTGAGGTCGGAGTTGCGTCCACCAAGGCTTTCACCGCGCAACTGACCGATCTTATGCTGATGGTGTTGCTGCTCGGCCGGCGTCACGGCATGACCCGGGAATGTGAAGAGGAGCTGGTTAAAGGCCTGCATATGCTGGATAGCCAGATCGATCAGGCATTAGATCTCGACGACGTCATACACGCCATCTCAGAACAGTTCATCGAAAAGCACCACGCACTGTTTCTCGGTCGCGGCACAATGTTTCCGGTGGCGATGGAAGGGGCGCTTAAGCTCAAAGAAATTTCCTACATTCACGCCGAAGGCTACCCCGCGGGAGAGCTCAAGCATGGGCCGCTGGCGCTGGTAGATGACGACATGCCGGTGATCGCAGTGGCCCCCAACGACGAGTTGCTGGAGAAGCTGCAATCGAATCTGCAGGAAGTCCGCGCCCGCGGCGGCGAGTTGCTGGTATTTGCAGCGGAAGACGGTGACTTTCGCGAAGCGCCTGGCGTGACTGTGATTCGGCTACCGAAGGTCAATCCTATCCTTGCCCCAATAGTGTATGTGGTCCCGTTACAGTTGTTGGCGTATCACGTTGCCGTGTTGAAAGGCACGGATGTAGATCAACCGAGGAATCTCGCCAAGTCGGTGACGGTGGAGTAGTCGCGCATGCGCCGGTAGCCGGCATAACAGGGAGGCGTCCACATACATAGGAGACGGTTACTCTTTGCCGATCTCCATGCGCTTCTGATGTATATTGCATCAAATAACAATGAGGAAGGACCGCCCGTGAGCCCGCTAAAATTTTTGGTTTCCGTTCTGTTTCTCTGTCTTTCAAGCTCTATATCACTCGCGCAGCCGCAAACCCCAAATATTGTTCTCGTATTCATGGACAATTTTGGCTGGGGCGAGCCCGGATTTAATGGCGGCGGAATCGTTCGTGGCGCCGCGACGCCGAGGCTGGATCAAATAGCGGCTGAAGGGCTTCGACTCACGAATTTCAACGTAGAGGTCCAGTGCACACCGTCGCGTTCTGCGATTATGACCGGACGATACGCAATTCGTAGTGGCAATGGGACGGTTCCGCTTGGCGAGGGCGTGTACGGGCTGGTGCAATGGGAAGTCACCATGGCGGAAATGCTCTCCGAGGCGGGGTACGCGACCGCAATGTACGGGAAGTGGCACCTCGGCCGTACAGACGGGCGCTTCCCGACCGACCAGGGCTTCGACGAGTGGTATGGCATCCCCAACACAACTGACGAATCCGCCTTCACATCTCTGGAGGGCTTTGCCGAGAGCGGTATTTCAAAGCCGTATGTGATGAATGCGGTGAAAGGCAGTGTTCCGGAGAAAGCACGGGTCTATGACATGGATTATCGCCCACTGATCGATCGTGATTTGACCGATCGCGCCATCAGCTTCATGAAAAAGAGTACGGAGGCGCGGAAACCTTTCTTCGTCTATCTGCCTTATACGGCAACGCATTTTCCGACGATGCCCCATCCAGATTTCAAAGGGAAAACCGGAAAAGGAAGGTGGGGCGATCTCCTCATGCAAATCGACAGCTATGTCGGCGAGTTGTTGGATACCATAGATGACCTCGGCATAGCGGAAAACACGATCTTTGTCTTTACCGCCGACAATGGTCCCGAATCGCTCGGCACTGGCGAGACTTCCTTGACCGTAGAGACGGCCGTACACGGCACTGCCGGGCCATGGCGTTCGAGCCTCTTTACGGGATACGAGGGGGCTCTACGCGTACCATTTGCCATTCGCTGGCCGGGCGGGATTGAGGCTGGGCGCGAGAGCGACGAAATTGTGCACGAAATGGATCTGTTCCCGACGTTCGCCAAGATTGCTCGGGGAAGAGTCCCTGATAATCGCGTCATTGACGGAATTGACGTTTCTGATTTCCTGATGGGAAAGAACGACAATTCGGGACGCGAGGGCTTTGTTGTCTACATGGGCAACGACGTTTTCGGTGTCAAATGGGGCGACTGGAAAATCCATCTCAAGGAGCAGAGCGGATGGAACGGGGTGTTACGTGAATACACCATGCCACGAGTCTACAATCTCATCAATGATCCCTTTGAACGGGACAACGTTTTGTTCCCGAATACCTGGGTACTTAGGACTGGCTTGCCTCAGCTGGACGAGCACGTAGCATCGTTGAAGAAATACCCGCCTATTCCAACCGGATCCGCGGACCCCTACAAACCGCCATATTGATGGTCGATTGCGGCGCTTGCGCTAGATCGATCCGAACGCCAAGTAGGGAAATTATGGGAATAGACGGCAGACACATCTCACGCGTTGGTGCGCTCGCCTTCATGCTCGCTCTAGCCAGCACACAATCGACCCGCGCCGGAGAAGGGGCATCGAGCAACTACTTCCCTGGCTCCTACGGTGACTACGCGGTTGCTACCGCACCCAGCCAAGGCTGGACGTACCTAAACTACAATCTTTTCTATAGCGCAGACGCGGATCGTGCGGTCTTGCAGGGCCGTCTAAATTCAAGCCTCGATACATTCGCGTACATCAACCTATCGGCCGTGGTCTACGCATTCGAAGAGCCGGTGATGGGCGCACAGTTTGCGGGTGGGGCGTTTATACCCGTTGGCTACGCGGACCTTGAGACTGACGTTGTGGGTCCATTCGGTGCTGTTTCGCTAAATGACGATGAAACGAATTTCGGCGACATTGCGCTAATGCCCGCGTCGTTCTATTGGAACCAAGGTAACTGGCACTTCAATGTTTACGAACTGTTGACGATTCCCACGGGTCAGTACGAGGTGGACAACGACGTCAACCTTGGGCGCAATTACTGGAGCTTCGATACTGTATTTGCTGTCACAAATTTGAATATGGAAACCGGCCGGGAGTTTTCGCTCGTGAGCGGTTACATGATCAACCGCGAGAACGACGATACTGATTACCAAACGGGTAATGAGTTACACGTAGATGCTATGTTCAATCAATTCCTTTCCGAGAAGTTTGCGATTGGCTTGCATGGCTATTACTTCAAGCAGCTGCAAGGTGACAGTGGACGCGGAGCTATCCTTGGGGATTTCAAAGGCGAGTCGTACGGTGTGGGACCATCATTTTTGTGGATTCCTGAATCAACCGGCGGCAAGCTCACCGTCATTGGATCGTGGCTCCACGACCTTCACGCATCAAATCGCCTCGAATCGAATTACGCGGTCATTACGCTAGCGTGGCAGTTTGGTAACAGGAGTTAGAAATCGGGAGTTCCCATCGCAACGTATTCATCCGTACCCAAGGAGGCGTTGGCATTCGAAGGTCTAAATCTACACCATCATCTCTATCAGGGAACGCCGGGATACCAATTGAACGATACAGTCGAATGTCTGAAGTTGGCCGTAGTTACCCGGGTACCGCTAAATCCATCCGGTTCGAATGGTCACCAGATCAGACGAATCTGCCTAGCGCGCTAATCCGGCAAACTCGTGCCCAAAGTCGTCATAGCCTTGGCGGCGCTGAATTTGATACTAAATGCAATTTTGCCGGGCACTAAGGCGACGCGCTAGGCTAGGTATGGCTGTCTCGTAGCAGGTAGGATTGACCCGAACTTTTAGATCGAGCAATCATTCATGAATGAATACGAGATAATCGAGGCCACCTACGCGATACGGCAAGCGGGCGCTACCGACGTGTCATCGTTTTTTACGGTCCTATCCGCGTACCTGGTGGTGGCATATCTAGTAGGGGACAAGCTCTCCAAATTTCAGCTGTGGAGCATCACCGGACTTTATACGTTGTACCTCTACTTTCCGATGGCAGCTACGCATATTGCCGTGGTGGACCTGGCGCAGCTGGATGCAGCTCCCCCGGGTGCACAGTATCTAAGGTTCGTATTGGTGTTGATGTGGCTTGTCAGTATCGTGTTCATGATTCAGAAGCGCCGCGAGTCTCGACCGACTATAGCGTGACTCCAGCCGGAGTCCGTTTGTGGCCGATGGTCGCCTGACGCCCCAACGTTCAACCGGCAGGAATGGG
>Ga0315336_1002945_pt1 | contig 24185 bp, 24 predicted proteins | sample ASW5metaG_FD_204512 | JGI IMG/M metagenome (GOLD analysis project Ga0315336, IMG submission 204512) | Ammonia-oxidizing marine archaeal communities from Monterey Bay, California, United States - ASW #5 | ecosystem: Environmental > Aquatic > Marine > Intertidal zone | place: USA: California... | reverse complement strand
ACGGCGCCGCCGGGGACGGCGTGGGCGGCGACGGCGGCGGCGGCGACGAGCGTCGCGCCTCGTTCGAAAAGCGCATGCGCGATCAGGTCGAAGCCATCGTCTCCTCGGTGGTCGGCTCGGGCCGGGCCCGCGTCCAGATCTCGGCGGACTTCGACTACAACAAGATCACCCAGACCTCGGACAAGTTCGACCCTGAGGGCCGCGTGCTGCGCTCCAGCCAGTCGCGCGAGGAATCCGCGGCGACCGCGAACGCCAATGACGGTCAAGTCACCGTCAACAACGAATTGCCGGGCGGCCAGGGACAGGGCAGCGGCACCACTGCAAAAGACCAGAGCAAGAAGAGCGAGGAAATCAACAACTACGAGATTTCCCGCGTCACCAAGACCGAAGTGACCGAAGCCGGCCGCGTCAACCGTATCTCTGTCGCGGTGCTGGTCGATGGCAGCTACACCAAGAATGACAAGGGCGAAGTCGTCTACGCGGCGCGCTCGAAGGAAGACCTGGACCGCATCGCCACGCTGGTCCGTTCCGCGATCGGCTTCGAGCAGAAGCGCGGCGATCAGGTCGAGGTCGTGAACCTGAAATTCGCGGAATCTCCGTCCGTGATTCCGACAGAGGCACCGAAGGGCCTGCTCGGCATGTTCCAGTTCACCAAAGACGACATCATGTATTTCGTCGAACTGGGCGTGATGTTCGTGCTGGGCATCATCGTTGTGTTCATGGTGGTGCGCCCGCTGCTCAAGCGCGTGCTGGCCGCCGATCCGGCAGCGGCGATCCCCGCGCCGCTCCCGGCGCTGCCTGAGACAACCGCGACACCGACCCACGCCCAGCCGCAACTCGCCAACAACGCCACCGCGCAGATGATCGACGTCGCGCAGGTGCAGGGTCAGGTCCACGCCCAGTCCGTCCATCGCGTCGGCGAACTCGCCGACCGCAATCCCAACGAGACCGCGACCATCATTCGTCAGTGGCTTTCAGAACCGGCTTGATCCGACATGGCAAACGCACCCGCGCTCACCAACAACAACCACAACACCAACGACATCGCTGGCGTTGTGGCGACGCTGGCCAGCCGTCAAAGCGGGCGCGCCAAAACCAAGCCGATGTCCGGACCGAAGCGCGCCGCCATCATGATGCTGGCACTCGGCGAACAGTATGGCGGCAAGGTCTGGTCGATGCTGGACGATGACGAGGTGCGCGAACTGTCGCTGGTGATGTCGTCGCTCGGCACCGTCGAGGCCGATGTCGTCGAAGACCTGATGCTCGAATTCGTCTCGCGAATGTCGGCGTCCGGCGCGCTGATGGGCACCTTCGACGCCACCGAGCGATTGCTGCAACAGTATCTGCCCGGCGACCGCGTCACTGGCATCATGGACGAAATTCGCGGACCGGCCGGCCGCAACATGTGGGAAAAGCTCTCCAACGTGCAGGAAGAGGTTCTCGCCAACTATCTCAAGAATGAATATCCGCAGACCATCGCGGTGGTGCTGTCGAAGCTGAAGTCCGAGCATTCCGCCCGCGTGCTGGCGATCCTGCCCGAGGACATGGCGCTCGACGTCGTCAACCGCATGCTGAAAATGGAAGCGGTGCAGAAGGAAGTCATCGAGCGCGTCGAGCAGACGCTGCGAGTCGAATTCATGTCGAACCTGTCGCAGACCCGCCGCCGCGACGCCCACGAGGTGATGGCGGAAATCTTCAACAACTTCGACCGCCAGACCGAAACCCGTTTCATCACCTCGCTCGAAGAAGACAATCGCGAAGCGGCCGAGCGCATCAAGGCGCTGATGTTCACCTTCGACGACCTCGTCAAGCTCGACGCCGGATCGGCCCAGACGCTGATGCGCCATGTCGACAAAGACAAGCTGGGCATCGCCCTGAAGGGCGCCAACGAGACCGTGCGCGACTTCTTCATGGGCAACATGTCGAGCCGCGCCGCCAAGATGCTGCTGGACGACATGGCCGCCGCCGGCCCCGTGCGATTGCGCGACGTCGACGAGGCGCAGGCGCTGCTGGTCAATCTCGCCAAGGATCTCGCGGCCAAGGGCGAAATCATGCTGCAGAAAAACCGCGCAGACGACGAGTTGGTGTACTGATGGGCGCACCCGCAAAATTCCTGTTCGATCATGACTTCGCGGCACCCGACGTCGCCAAGGAGCGCGCCGCGAGCGCCGTCGAGGTCGCCCAGCAGATCGCAGAAGCGGAAGCACGCAGCTATCGCGCCGGCTTCGATGCCGCGCGGCGTGAAGCCAAGGCCGAGAGCGACCGGCGTGCAGCACTGGCGCTTGAGGAAATCGGGATTTCGATCAAGGCTATCGCCGGACGCTTCTCGACCATCGAAGACCGGATGGAAACCGAGGCGGTGGATGTCGCGCTCGCGGTCGCCCGCAAACTCTGCTCTGAGCTGGTCGCAGCCGAACCGCTCACCGAAATGATGGCGCTGGTCAGCGATTGCTTCCGGCACCTGACCTCGACCCCGCACATCGTGGTGCGCGTCAACGACACGCTTTACGACGCCGCACGCGTGCAAATCGAGCAGCTCGCCAAGCGCAACGGCTTCGAGGGCAAGCTTGTGATCCTGGCGGAGCCGGAGATCGTCACCGGCGACTGCAAGATCGAATGGGCCGACGGCGGCGTGACGCTCGACCGCGTGACCATCGAAGCGAAAATCAACGAACTTGTCGGGCGCTATCTGGCGACCCGCAATCAGGCCGGGATTCCCGGCCATGATGAGCGACCAAAGGATCTGCCATGAGCGATACAGACACCAACGTCCCGCTTCCCGATCTCAACGCAACCGATGCCGGGCTGCCGGACGATCAGGACTTCTTCGATGACAACGACTACGTCGGACGCATCGCATCCGATCTCGAAGCCGTCTTCGACGTTCCGGTTCAGGTTTCTGCCGTGCTCGGCCGCTCCAAGATGGATGTCTCGGAACTGCTGAAACTTGGTCCCGGCACCGTGCTTGAACTGGATCGCCGCGTCGGCGAAGCCATCGACATCTACGTCAACAACCGTCTGGTGGCGCGCGGCGAAGTCGTGCTGGTCGAAGACAAGCTCGGCGTCACGATGACCGAAATCATCAAGGCGGAACGCTCTTAAAATCCATTCGACAACCCGGCATCGAAAATGGTCCGGGCAGCTGACAAGACAGAATAACAGGAGACCACCATGCGGCTTCTTATCGTTGGCACCCTCAAGGGCCAGCTCACCACCGCCACCAAGATCGCCATGGACAATGGCGCGACGGTGACCCACGCGGAGGACAGTGAACAGGCGATGCGCGTGGTGCGTGGCGGCAAAGGCGCTGACCTGATGCTGGTCGACGTCGCGCTCGACATCCGTGACTTGGTGATCCGGCTGGAAGCCGAACACATCCACGTTCCTATCGTCGCCTGTGGCATCACCACAGATGCACGGGCCGCGGTCGCCGCGATTCACGCCGGCGCCAAGGAATACATCCCGCTGCCGCCCGATCCCGAACTGATCGCAGCCGTGCTCGCCGCCGTCGCCAACGACTCGCGCGACCTGATCTATCGCGACGACGCCATGGCACGCGTGGTCAAGCTGGCGCAGCAGATCGCGGGCTCGGATGCTTCGGTGATGATCACCGGCGAATCCGGTACCGGCAAGGAAGTGCTGGCGCGTTACGTCCACACCCGCTCCGCCCGCGCCAAGAAGCCGTTTATCTCGATCAACTGCGCCGCGATCCCGGAGCACCTTCTGGAATCCGAACTGTTCGGCCACGAGAAGGGTTCGTTCACCGGCGCGATCGCGCGCCGTATCGGCAAGTTCGAGGAAGCCACCGGCGGCACGCTGCTGCTGGACGAAGTCTCGGAAATGGATGTGCGGCTGCAATCCAAGCTGCTGCGTGCGATTCAGGAGCGCGTCATCGACCGTGTCGGCGGCACCCGTCCGGTGCCGGTGGACATCCGCATCATCGCGACCTCGAACCGCAACCTCGCCGACGCCGTCAAGGAAGGCAAATTCCGCGAGGATCTGCTGTTTCGCTTGAACGTCGTGAACCTGAAAATCCCGGCGCTGCGCGACCGCCCCGCTGACATTCTCGAACTGGCGCAGCATTTCGCCAAGAAATATGCCGACGCCAACGGCGTACCGCTGCGGCCGATCTCGACCGAAGCACGGCGCGTGCTGACCACCAACCGCTGGCAGGGCAACGTCCGCGAGCTCGAGAACACCATGCATCGCGCGGTGCTGATGGCGAGCGGCGACGACATCGGTGCTGACGCCATTCTCTCGCCGGATGGTGACCGTCTCGATCTGACCAAGACGCCGCCCGCTGTGGCCCATGCGACCTTCGCCGCCGAACAGGTGACGCGCGCGCTGGTCGGACGTACCGTGGCTGACGTCGAACGCGACCTGATTCTGGAAACACTGAAGCATTGCCTCGGCAACCGGACCCATGCCGCCAACATTCTCGGCATCTCGATCCGCACGCTGCGCAACAAGCTGAACGAATATGCCGACGACGGCCAACCGATCCCGCCGCCCGGCTCCGGCGAACTGCGCGGTGTCGCAGCGGCCTGATTGATTAAATGAGAAAGACCCAGCCGGCGTAAAACCTAGTTTTGCGCCGGCTTTTTTGTGCCCGCTTCTACCAGTTGCTTGATGCTGGCAAGCCCCTTGTCCATTTCACCGCCCAGCACCTTGTCCATGCTGATGAAAAGGCACATCGCCTTGCCGATGAAATCGTTCTCTCCGAACATGCTCCAGGACACCGACGTGCTGCTGCCCTCGGGTTTCAATGTGAAGTCCGAGTAGCTGGTACCGACGAACGGCTTCACGAAATCGGTCCTGATCTTCACGAGTTCTCCGGGGCGGCTGTCGGTCAGCGTCATGCGGCCCTCGCCCACCTCGTTGTTGCCCGACCACGCGAACACTGCGCCCTTGCCGCTTGCGGGTCCGTCGAATGACGCTTTCGCTGCAGGATCGCGCTGCGCCCATGGCGACCACGCCTGCCAGCGGTGGAAATCGTCGATCTGCGCGAAGATGTCGGGCGCAGGCGCCGACATGGTCGTTGTTCGCGTGACCCGGTACTCGGACGGCTGCAGCAGGATGAGCGCCACGAACGAACCGATGGTGGCGATCAGCCCGATTAGAATTTTTTGCATCATCGCATTCAACCCTTGGCCCGCTCCACATTCGCGCTGCGGCTCGGCACGCCAAACTCCTTGCGGCACACCTCTGCGAGCGCGGCGACGCCGTCACGAATTTCCGCGATTGACGGGCTGGCGAAACACAGCCGCAGGCGGCTTCTGCTGTGCGCGGGGTTGACGGACCATTCCGTTCCCGGATTGATTGCGATGCCTGCGGCTGACGCCGCCTGATAAAGCTTCATGGTATCGACGTTATCGGGCAACTTGACCCAGAGAAAGATTCCACCTGGTGGATCGTCGAATTCAGCCGCAGTGCCGAACTGCTCGGCGAGCGCTTCCATCATCGCCTCAAGCTTGAGTCGAAGGCCCCGCGCCAGCTTCGGCACGTGATCGTTGAAATGCGCAGCGCAAAATTCAGCAAGCACCATCTGCTCCAGCGCCCCGGAGCCCGCATCGGTCTTGATCGGCAGAATACGCGACAGCACATTCCAAGGTGCCACGATGTAGCCGACGCGCAATGCCGGCGCGACCGACTTCGAGAACGATCCGATATGGATGACGTTATTTGTCTTGCTCATCGCATAGAGCGCAGGCGGACGCTGGCCGCTCCAGATCAGATCGGCGTAGCAGTCGTCCTCGAAAATCGGGACGCCGTACTCTTCCGACAACTTCAGCATCTCGGCGCGGCGCTGCTCGCTCATGATGGTGCCGGTGGGATTCTGCACCGTCGGAATGGTGTAGATATATTTCGGTCGGATGCCTTTGCTTTTGAGATCTGCAAGCGCGGACGCAACCGCATCGACCCGCATCCCGTCGCCGTCGAGCGGAATGCCGACGATCTTGACGCCACGCCGCACCAGCCGCGTGATCGACCCCTGATAACAATCTTCTTCGATCAGCACGGTATCGCCCGGCGACGTCAGAAGCCCGTTGACCAGATCGAGTCCCTGCAGCGAGCCGGACGTGATGAGGATTTCATCCGCGGTACAGACAATCCCCGCATCGCGTTTCAGCTTGCCGACGAGAAACTCGCGCAGCGGACGATAACCCTGCGGCCCGCTATTGAGGCCATAGGTGGCAAGCGTCGCGCCTTCCCGTGTCAGCACGGCGGTCGATGCTTCCAGCAGGCGCGCGACCGGCACCTGATCGGCGTCGTTGTTACCGCCGACGAAATTGTATTTTGGATAGCCGTTCCATTTGGCCGCCGCCGGTGGCAGGTCCTTGGCCAGCAGCGATGTGAAATCGAACGAGCCTGAAGCAGAAGTCATCTCGGCGTCTCCCCGTTTATTGTTGTTCTGAATGAGGGACACCCCCATCGCCCGCTTTGCGCGTTTCTTGGCGGCAACTTACAGAAGCGGGCCGCCGTGACGCAACCGGCATCGCGCCGCACCTGTCAGGCGCGGGATGGCCGGTTGGAGCGCTCGTAGATCACCGGCGGCTTGGCAGCGGGGTCGTCACTCGCGGTCGAGCGCAGATAGAAGTTGTAAGCGAACAGGCCGAACACCGCTGCGATGAAAGCCACGACGAGAGCAACAGCGATGCGCTTCAGGATAATCATTGTGGATTAATGCGGATGCAGCGCTGCACGTTTGGCGACGTGCCGTTGCAGCAGCCACAGCAACGGCGCGTAGATCAGCGTCATGAACAGGCCGAACAGCGTGCCGATGCTCGGAATACCGTGAAGCATCACCGAATAGAGTTCTGCCAGGCCGCCCAGAACGATCATGAAAGTCAGAATCCCGAACCGCTCGCGATAGCGTTCGACATGGGGGATCGACATCAGAAGCACGATGCCCATTCCCGCCATCATTCCCGACAGCAGACGAAAATAATTATCGACCGTGATCGTGCCGACGCCGTGCATGAACTGAACGCCGAGGACCACCCCGGAGATGCCCAATCCAAGCAGCACCAGGCCGCTGAACGCTGTGCCAATCTGAAGAAAAAGCCGTTCCATAGGCCACCGGATCGTTTAAGTCTTGCAAGCCGCATCATATATGACACGGAGCAGCGATTGCGACGCAAGTTTCGTCACGATCTGCCGCATTATTTGCATCGTGAGAGCTTGCGAGTCAGCTATGCACATCTACCCGCTCGCAGTTCACGTTACAGGCTTGCGGGCCACACAATATAAAGTATCCACCGCATCACGATGACCACATTCACGCCGCATCAGGATCAGGCGCTTCGCGCCGTCGCCGACTGGCTCAAGGCCAAGCCGGGCAAGAACGGTACGCCGCCGGTGTTCCGGCTGTTCGGCTATGCCGGCACCGGTAAGACCACGCTGGCGCGGCATATTGCGGACGGCGTCGACGGCAATGTGAAGTTCGCGGCGTTCACCGGCAAGGCTGCGCTGGTGATGCGCAACAAGGGCTGCGACAACGCTTCCACGATTCATTCGCTGATCTACCGCACCCGCGAATCGGGCGAAGAACAACCGAGCTTTGAGCTGTGGGACGACGCGCCGGCCTCCAAGGCCAAACTGATCGTGATCGACGAATGTTCGATGGTGGATGCGGAACTGGGCCGCGACCTGATGTCGTTCGATTGCCCGCTGCTGGTGCTGGGCGATCCGGCGCAATTGCCGCCGATTCAGGGTGGCGGTTTTTTCACCGATGCCGAACCCGACGCAATGCTGACCGAGGTTCATCGTCAGGCGCAGGACGATCCGATCGTGCGGATGTCGATGGCGGTGCGCGAGGGACGCGTGCTCGATCTCGGTACATTCGGCGAGAGTGAAGTGGTACGGCGTGATGGTCTCGATCCGGATCGCGTGATGGCGGCGGATCAGGTTCTGGTCGGTCGCAACAACACCCGGCGCGCCTACAACATGCGCGTGCGCCAGAAACAGGGCATCGAAGATCCGTTGCCGGTGGCCGGCGACAAGCTGGTCTGCCTGCGCAACAACCGCAAGAAAGCGCTGTTCAACGGCGGCCTGTGGCGGGTGAAATCCCGCGCCGCGTCGAAATCGAAGATCATCACCATGCGGCTGTCGCCGGACGAAGAGGTCAGCAGCGCCAAGGTGACCAAGGTGTCGGTGCGTGGAGACTGCTTCGACGGCGGCATCGAGGATATTCCGTGGGAGCAGCGCCGCCCCTACGATGAATTCGACTACGGCTATGTTCTGACCGTGCATAAGTCGCAAGGCTCGCAGTGGAATGATGTGGTGCTGTTCGACGAGAGTTTCGCGTTTCAGGACAGCCGCGCCCGCTGGCTTTACACCGGCATCACCCGCGCGGCGAAAAGATTAACGATTGTGGTCTGATACTTTTTGCGGGTGTCCTATTTTGCATCGCAAAATGCAATTTCCTTGAGCAGTTCCGTCTTTCCCCCCTATGGTCCCGCCCAAGCTGGCCGCCGAAGCCGGCCTGGCTGTGGGGGCACAGCTTGAAGGGCTGAGGAACGCCGGGGAATGACCGACTCTCTCACTGGCCAGCTGGAAGTGTCCGGCGGCAATCTTGCGGGCGCCGGAATCGGCGAACGGTTGAAGCGATTCGCGCGCTGGCTCCGTACCCGCAACGCATTCGATCTCGCCTCCTGCGCAGCCCTCGCCGGCCTCGTTATTCTCGCGATCTGGACCTTCCAGGACTATGCGATCTCCAACGACGAAGGCGTGCAGCATCGCTACGGCGAACTGATCATCGCCTATTACAAGAGCGGTTTCACCGACCAGTCGCTGTTCAAGCTCGACAATCTTTATCTCTACGGCGGACTGTTCGACATCCTCGGACTGGGGTTGAGCTACATCATCCCGGTCGATCAGTACGAGTTGCGGCATTTGCTTTGCGCGCTGATCGGGATCGGCGGGATTGGCGCCGCCGCGGCTACGGCACGGCTGATCGCAAGCCCGCGCGCGGCCTTCTTCACCATCGTGGCGCTGGCGCTCTGCGGCTCGTGGTACGGCGCAATGTACAACCACACCAAGGGCATTCCGCTCGCCGCGTTCATGGCCGGCGCGATGTATTTCCTGATCCGCGCCAGCCGCGACCTGCCGACGCCGCGCATGCGCGATGTGGTCGGCTTCGGAATCATGACCGGCGCCGCACTGGGCACCAAATCGCTGAGCCTGCTTCTGGTCGGCTATTTTGGCATCGCCATCCTGATGAGTGTGCCTCGTCCGGTGGCCGGCCACCGGCAGGAGCGCGCGCGATTCGTGATGCGTTCGACATTGTGGTTTCTGCCGGCGCTGGTGATCGCTTACGTCATCATGGTCGCGGCATGGCCATGGGCGGCGTTGTCGCCGCTCAATCCGGTGCGCGGACTGATTTCGTTCGGCGAATTTCACTACCACATCCGCACCATTCTGTTCGGCAAGGTCTACGAGATGGCCGATGTGCCACGTGACTACGTGCCGATCTATATCGCGATCCGGTTGCCGCTGCTGACGCTCTGCGGGACGCTGCTCACGCTGGCATTGGTTATGCTGCCGGCGCGCATCGGCGGCTTCAGCGGCATCCGCCGCCGCGAGCTGGGTCTGATCGCATTCGCCGCGATTTTCCCGGTGGCATGTCAGGTCGTCACCGAGGGACCGGCATTCGACGGTTGCCGGCATTTCCTTTTCGTATTTCCGGCGATCGCAGTGCTCGCCGGCGTCGGACTCAGCGCCTCGATCGGGATACTGACGCGACTGCATCGCAGCGCCATGATCGTCTGGCTTGCCGTGATCGTCACCGGCTATTCATGGACCGCGGGCAAGCTGTATCAGCTGCACCCTTACGAATATCTCTATTACAACCAGTTCGTCGGGGGCCTCCAAGGCGCGTCGCGGCGCTTCGTCACCGATTACTGGGTCAACATCATGCCGGAGGCCGTCGAGGAGCTGCATGAATTCCTCGACAGCACTGAGCCTGCGACCGCGAAGACCAAAACATATCGCGTCGCTGTTTGCGGCGAGCGCGTATCTTATGAAGAGTATGCGCGGCCGAACCTGCAATGGATCAAGATGTATGACTGGCGTTTCGCGGATTTCTACATCGCGCCGACGCATATGAATTGCGATCGCATTCTTGCGGGAAAGGTCATCGCGAAAATCGAGCGCATGGGCGTCACCATCGGCGTCGTGAAAGATCGCCGAAGGGTCCGCGAACAGGAAGAATGATCCGCACGATCGACGCCTGTCGCCACAAGAGCATTTGCAAAATGACGACAGAACAACGCGGCGATGCGCCGCATTTGTTGCTGAATGTTAACCTTCACCTCATGAAACATCGGGCATGATCGGGAACGCTTCGCTCCGCGAAGGGTTGTCACTCATTCGCCTGAGGGATGTATCGTTCGCGAAACGTCTCATCTCCGCATCACCCCACCTGAAACCTCACAAAGGAATTCACATGCGAACAGCAAAACTTCTCGCAGCGGTACTGCTTGCCGGTTCGACAACCCTCGCCGTCTCACAGCCTGCGGCAGCCGCCCCGATGATGAGCGACATGACGCTCAGCAAGGCTGCTCCTGCGAGCGATGTCACCAGCGTGCAATACTATCGCCGCGGTTATGGCTACCATCGCGGCTATCATCGCCGCGGGTATGGCGGCACGGCCGCCGGCGTCGGCATCGGTCTCGCCGCGGGCGCCATCATCGGCGGCGCGATTGCGGCGTCGTCCGCGCAGGCGCAGCAAAACGCAGCCTATTGTTCGCAGCGCTATCGCTCCTACGATCCGCAGTCGGGCACTTATCTGAACAACGACGGCAACCGATATCCCTGCCCGTAAGCAAAACCTTCAAGACCATCACGAAACCGCGAGACCTTGTCTCGCGGCTTTTTGTTGTGGTTTGCCGCATATCCCTCGGCTAGGCTTTCAGCGCATCGCCAAAAGGCGAGAAGAAAAAAGATACCGGGGAAACGCCATGACGATTGCAACGGCCATTCGCGTCCACACCGCACGATCGGTAGCCGCCCTGCTCGCGCTGACGGGAGTAACCATGCTGCCTTCGACTGGAGTGGATGCACAAACGGCACAGCCGCTTCCGACCGCAGCCCAAACCGATCCCAAGACGCTCGGCATGATGCAGGGCTTTCCGCCGCCGCCCGACAAAACCATCCGCTTCATCGATGGATCGAGCCTGAAGTTTCCAAACACGCGCTGGGCGTTCAGCCATATCCGCGAACTGGTCCCCACCGCGAACGTGTCGCGCGGCGACGGGCCTGTCGTGCCGCTGCCGCGTGCGGAGCGCGATCTGGGCAATGTTGCGATCACGACTATGGATGGCAAGGCGATTACCCTCAACGATGCGCTGCAACTGACCTATACCGACGGGATCGTGGTGCTGCACAAAGGCAAGATCGTTTATGAAAAGTATTTCGGCGAAGGCAGCGCGCAGACGCCGCACATTGCCTTCTCGGTCACGAAGTCTTTCGTCGGCACATTGGCTGCGATGCTTATGGCCAACGGCAAGCTCGATCCCGAAGCGCCTGTGACAAAATATGTACCCGAACTGAAAGACACCGCCTATGGCGACGCAACCGTGCGTCAGGTGATGGACATGACCATCGGCGTGAAATTCTCCGAGAACTATTCCGACCCGAACGCCGAAGTGTTCGACTATGCCCGCGCCGGCGGCATGGTGCCGAGCGCGCCCACCTATCAGGGACCGCGCAGCTTCTATGCGTTCCTCGTCAAGCTGCAGAAGGAAGGCGAACACGGCCAGGCTTTCGCCTACAAGACCGCGAACGCTGAAATCCTGGCGTGGATCGTCAAGCGCGCCTCCGGCCAATCGATGGCAGCGCTGCTGTCATCGGAAATCTGGTCGAAACTCGGCGCCGAGCATGACGCCTATTTCATGGTCGACAGCATCGGCACCGAATCCGGCGGCGGCGGCCTGAACACCGCGCTGCGCGATCTCGCGCGTTTCGGTGAGATGATGCGCAACAAAGGCAAGTTTAACGGTCAGCAGATTATCCCCGAAGCCGCCGTCGCCGATATTGAAAAGGGCGGCAAGAAGGAAGACTTCGCCAAGGCAGGCTACGCGCTGCTCAAGGGCTGGTCCTATCGCGACATGTGGTGGATCACCCACAACGAACACAATGCCTACACAGCGCGCGGCATTTACGGCCAGAGCATCTACATCGATCCGAAGGCTGAAATGGTGATCGTGCGTTATGCCTCGCATCCGATGGCCGCCAACGCCGCCAACGATCCGGTCTCGCTGCCGATGTACATGGCGGTGGCGAAGGAGTTGATGAAGTAGCCGGAGGCGTTCGCACAAAAGCGCACGTTTCTATGACCCGAAACGCTCGCCCATTTTCCGATGTCGTCCCCGCGAAAGCGGGGACCCATAACCACCGCACGTCATGATGACAGCGAGAAGATCGCCCCAGCATCTCTCTTGAATTGAAAGCTCAAGGAGTATGGGTCCCCGCTTTCGCAGGGACGACGTGAAGAGACATCTCGCGTGGACAAGCTGCTGCCTGAAATTGCTAAGCCACGTCCCGCTGCGGCATCGCTATCGCGCCGTGCGCCGACACCTCATCGAGCACCTGTCGCAATTCTTCTTCCAGATATTCGTTGGCGATAATCAGCGCCTTCAGCGCGCCGCGCAGATCGCCGCCGCAGGTGGCGATGGCGCTATCGACAGCGCGGTCATAACGATCGATGTCTCTTTGCGTAGCCGGTGTAAACATAATGGCATCCCCGATGCTGGCAGAGAATCCGCCGGCCGGACACGTCGTCCGGTGAGTCGCGGCCTGACTTTAATGTTCTCTATTTGTTCTTATGATCTCTCCGCTGTCAATCAACTCGCGAGCAGCATCCACCCGTTTCTTTCATTACAGGATGAAACTAGCGCTGCACGCGGATGCCGAGCATCACCACGGTTGCCGCCGAATTTGCACCGGAGATCGAGCTGTCCAGCCAGTCATGACGCACCTGCGCCTTGAGCTGGAACGTGCGCGACAACTTATAGACCAGATCGCCTTCCACAAAATAACGCTTGTCGAAACGCGTGCCGTCGTAGTCGGACGTGCCGGTGCCAACCTTGGCGGTGCCGATCAGCCAGCGACGGAACGCATGATCGACCTGCAACGCGTAGTCCCGAGAGATCACGCCAGAGACGCCGGGCAGCGTGGTTTCGTCGATCGACGACGTTGCGGCCAGGGTCACCGTCGTTAGCCCGGATGCGGTCCAGATCAGCGACGCGCTGGTCAGCAGGCCCTTCATGTCGGTGAGGCGCGGGTCCTGATAGGTGCGCAGCGAATAGCCGACGGCGGCTTCGCCGGTCAGCAGCCGCGAGAATTCGAATGTGCTGCCCGCTCTCACGGTGCCGCCGTTGGAATCGCGCTGATAGCCCGAGCGGTCGAACTTCACCTCGTGAAGACGCGTGTCGGCGGTGACTTCGCCGAACGGCTTGATGCCGGGCATCAGGTCGTAACTGACGCGCGCCAGCCCGCCGAACTGGTTGAAGTTGCGGTCGTCGTTGGTCGAGGTCGAGCCGTCGGTCAGCTTCGACTGCTGGTACGTGGTGTGATCGGCGAGGCCCGCAACCGAAACCTGCAGGCGGTTGAAATCATGTTCGACTCCCGCGGTGCCGCCGACCGTTGTCGCCAGCGGATATTTCGAAAGGCCGGCCTGAATGTTCGGCGAGCCGGGATTGTCGGTGAACACCCGCATCCGCAGTTCGGTGTTGATCCTTGTGTCGCGCGACGCGTCGATGCGGCCGTTGATCTTGCCGTTGAAGGCCGGTGTATCGATGCTGGTCGGCACGGGAGAAGGTCCGGAGACTCCCGGCGGAAACGTCGTGCCATAGCCGGTGAACGAGCCGCGCAGATCGGCGATCAACGAATGTCGTGTCCAATCGGAGGCGATCAGCAATTCCGGCGCGACCGTATAGAACCCCGAACCTTTCGGCTGGTTGATACGTCCGGGATTGGTGTTGTAACCGCCCCACACCTCAACGGCGGCCTTGGTGAGAAAGGAGCCGGTGTGGAATCCGACATTGGCGAATGGATCGTCGTCGGGCTTCAAGCGGCGGCGCGGCGGCTGGCCGGGAAACGTGCCGGCGACCGACGGTGAAACCGGGCTTGCGATCCTTGCTTTCGGAGCGGACGGCGGCGGATTGCCGGGGCCGACAAATTTCGGTTTCGGCGCGCCGGGATAGAGCTTCGGCTTCTTGCGTGTGCGGTTGAGTGAATCGAAGCCGCTGTCCGATGCACCGGACGCAGACGGAACGCCATAGGTCGGGATTCTGCCGATCCGCGATGGCGCCCTCGCATCGCGCCTCAGCGTGTCATCGTCCGGTGTGTTCTGCGCGGTCCGGCGCAGCAGCGACTGGTCGCGCGGCGCAAAGCCGCCCTGCGTGGGGTTGAGCATGTCGGGCGTCAGCGACTGCGCCTGAGCCGAAACAGGGTGCCAAAGGGTCAGCAGCGCACACACCGGCAGCGCGCGCCACTGAGGCGCACGCCAGCGATGGTCCCACAACCGGACTGGTTGCTGCCGACCTGGCACTTTCAAAACCCTCCGGCCCTGGGAAACGGCCAGGGCCACGCCGGAAAACGCAACAAATTCATTGGATTGCGGCGAACAGCGCCCGCCGCCCGGCGCGCAAACGCCGTTAACAGAGTTAAAACAATTATGGTTAACGGGGCGTTGAAGACCGCCGGGCCGCGTCGCTTCGGACGTCTGGCTGTGTTAAAGGCAGCACCTCAATCGGGCGCACCTTCCGCTCCCTCAGGAACCCGGCATGGCGACTTCGACAACGCGGACGGCAACACCTCCGATGACGCATTCCACATCTCCCGCCATCGAATCCGCGCTGCGCACGCTCGACGCCGAGGCAAGCGGCGTCACCGCGCTGGCACATGCACTGCAATCGGATCTCGGAGCGGCCTTCAACGCCGCCGTGGAGCGCGTCCGCACCGCCAAGGGCCGCCTGATCGTCACCGGGCTCGGCAAGTCCGGCCACATCGGCAAGAAAATGGCGGCGACCTTTGCCTCCACCGGCACCCCGGCCTTCTTCGTTCACGCGGCGGAAGCCAGCCACGGCGACCTCGGCATGATCACCGCCGACGATGTCATCATGGCACTGTCGTGGTCCGGCGAAACCGCCGAACTGAAGAACCTCATCAATTACTCACGCCGCTTCCGCATCGGGCTGATCGCGGTGACATCGGAGGCAGACTCCACACTGGGCGCTGCCGCCGACATCGTGCTGACGCTGCCGAAGGCGCGCGAGGCCTGCCCGCACAATCTCGCGCCGACGACGTCATCGCTGATGCAGCTTGCACTCGGTGATGCGCTGGCAGTCGCACTGCTGGAAAGCCGTGGCTTCACCGCGCTCGATTTCAGCGCGCTGCATCCCTCGGGCAAGCTGGGCGCGATGTTGAAATTCGTGCGCGACCTGATGCACAAGGACGCCGCCGTGCCGGTCAAGCCGCTCGGCACCAAGATGTCCGACGCGCTGGTGGAAATGACATCGAAAGGCTTCGGCTGCGTCGGCATCATCGATGCACGCGGCGACATCACCGGCATTGTCACCGACGGTGATTTGCGCCGTCACATGCGGCCCGACCTGATGACCGCCAGCGTCGACGATGTGATGACGAAAAATCCGAAGACTATCAGCCCAGACCTGCTCGCCAGCGAAGCGCTGGAGATTCTCAACGCATCGAAAATCACAGCGCTGATCGTGACCGATGGAAAGAAGCCGGTCGGCATCGTGCATCTGCACGATATTCTGCGCGCAGGCGTGGCGTAACCTCGCGATTTATGCCTGCGGAAACCTGGCAGTATTTGGCTCAAGCGGCAGGTCCAGCCCGTTGGCGAAATAAGACACTGTCCGGTAGAAACCGCAAAGCTGGATGATCTCCAGAATTTTGTCGTCGCTGTAGTGCGCTTTGAGATTTTCGAACTCTGCGCCGCGCCACGCGGCATTGTGATGCAAGGCATCGACCGCGGCAATCAACACTTGCTCCGTTTCGGTCCAGCATGCGGCGTTGGCCGGTTCAAGAACTGTGGCTCTTACCTGTTCTTCGGTCAGCTTCGCCGCCGCGGCGAAAATCGTGACATGGACGCCCCATTCGTATTCGCAGCGGGTCAGCGCGCAGGTGCGATCGATGACGATCTCCCGTTCCCGCAGAGTCAACGGGCCACGATCAAGCAGGCTACCGTTACGAAACTTTTTGTAGGCCCGCTCGCTGGTAGCAATGGCGCGAAACAAAACCAGCGGCGGCACGCCCGGCGGCATGATCGCTTCGAACTGGCTCTGAATTTCCGGCATGTAGGGCGGCTCTAGTGGTGCGATACGTGACATCGCAAACTTCTGTGCTACAATATCGATAGCATTATGCTACATTTTTAATAGCGGAAGCAAGAGGTGATCCATGGCCAAAACAGCGGCTGAGGCCGACCGGACCAAACCGGCCCGCGGCTCGACATCCGGCCGACCTATCATGGCATTGCTCGATCTGCTGGGGCGGCGATGGACCCTCAGGATCGTCTGGGAAATGCGCGAACAGGCGCTGACATCGCGCGCGCTTCGGGTGGCATGTGACGATGCGTCACCGACCGTGATTCAGGCGCGGCTGGCCGAGTTGCGCGCCGCCGGTTTCGTTGAAAAACGCGACGCCGGCGGCTATCGCCTGACAGCTCTGGGCGAGGAGCTTCTCGGCACGTTCATGCCGCTGCACCATTTCGCCGACAAATGGAGCCGAACCCGGAAGCCGAATAGTTTGTTGAAGCAGACTAAGCCAACTCCACGCGCAGGCTTGCGCCGTCGGCACTCACGATCCTGACGCGGCTGCCGGACGGCACTTCCGGTCCCGTCACGCGCCATATCGTATCGTCGATCCGCACCGTACCGACGCCATCGACAATCGGCTTTTCAAGCGTGAAGACGCGGCCGATCAGACCTTCCGCGCGCTTGTTGAGAAACGGCTTGTCGGTCGGCTTCGCATTGCGCCCGGAGTAATATCGCCACAACGGCACCATCGCAATCGACAGCGCCGCGAAGGCGATGATCTGCGTCTGCCACGACCATGCGATGCCGAACGACAACAAGCCGACGATCAGCGCGGCAAAGCCGAGCCACAGCATGAACACGCCGGGCGCGAAGGTTTCGATCCCGATCAGTACGATACCGAGGATCAGCCAGTTCCAGGTGCCCAATTTCGCCAACAGGTCGGCCATGTCATCAGGCCTTTCAGGTCGATGGCTTATTCGTATTCGGGACAGTGGGCGGACGCCGCGGCGCGGAGGCTGATCCACCCTCACCGAACGTCGCCTTCGCAATCTCGGCGATACCGCCGAGCGACGCCAGCATGCCGGTCGCTTCCATCGGCAGCATGATGATTTTCTGATTGGGCGATTCAGCAAGCTGGCCGAAAGCCTTGATGTACTTGTCCGCGATAAAGTAGTTCAGCGACGCAACATCGCCGCTAGCGATGGCGTTACTGACCATCTGCGTGGCCTTCGCTTCGGCTTCAGCCGAACGCTCGCGTGCCTCAGCGTCGCGGAAGGCAGCTTCCTTGCGTCCCTCGGCCTGCAAGATCTGCGATTGCTTGGCGCCTTCAGCGCGCAGGATTTCAGACTGACGCTGGCCCTCGGCCTGAAGAATCTCGGCGCGTTTGACGCGCTCGGCCTTCATCTGACGGCCCATCGCTTCCACCAGATCGGCCGGCGGCACAATATCCTTGATCTCGATGCGGTTGACCTTGAGGCCCCATGGCGAGACGGCGGCATCGACCACGCGCAGCAGCCGCTCGTTAATCTCGTCGCGATGCGACAGCACCTGATCGAGATCCATCGCACCCATCACCGAACGGATGTTGGTCATGGTCAGCGTCACGATGGCCTGGTTAAGATTGGCAACCTCGTAGCTCGCCTTGGCAGCATCGAACACCTGATAGAACGCGACACCATCCACCGAAACGGTGGCGTTATCGCGGGTAATGACCTCCTGCTCCGGAATGTCGATCACCTGCTCCATCATGTTCACCTTGCGTCCGACACGGTCGAAGTAAGGAATGATGATGTTGAGGCCCGGCTCAAGCGTGCGGGTGTATTTGCCGAACCGCTCGATGGTCCAGTCATAACCCTGAGACACCGTTTTGACCCCGGCGAACAGGGTGAATATCGCGAGCAGCACCAGCGCAATCGTGAAAATATCGAAACCGGACATAAACAACTCCCTGCAGATGAACCTGAAACGCAAGACATCCCGATGCGGTCAGCCTAGCACGCCCCCATGAAAGCTGCGCTGTTCTTGGTCGGTTAAAGTGGGACTACGGTTCGAACAAAGCTGTTATCCAGCCTTCTAGATCCAGCCTTCTAGATCCAGCCTTGCAGCTCGCGCAGGACAAGCTGGCGGATCGCATCCATGCCCTCGTCGTTGTCGTTCAGACAGGGAACGGCCGAAAAATCCTGACCGCCGGCATGATGAAATATCTCGGCATTTTCCTGAGCAATTTCCTCAAGCGTCTCAAGGCAATCCGCGGAGAAGCCCGGAGTCACCACGGCAATTCGCCGCACGCCGTCTTTAGCCAGTTGTTCGATGGTCTTGTCGGTATAGGGCTGCAGCCACTGCTGATACCCGAAGCGCGACTGGAACGTCAGCATCAGGCCTTTGTCATCCAGCCCCATGCGCGCGCGCAGCGCTTCGATGGTCGCGACGCAGTGCGCCTGATAGGGATCGCCCTTGTCGATATAAGACTGCGGCATGCCATGGAACGACGCGATGATCCGCTCAGGCTTGAACGGCAGCGTCGCAAGATGCCGCTCGATCGACACCGCGAGCGCATCGATATAGCCTGGATCGTCGTAATAAGGCGGCGTGAAGCGGACCGTCGGCTGCGCGCGCATATCCTTCAAGGCCAGTGCGACCTTGTCGACCACCGTGGCCGACGTCGACGCTGAATACTGCGGATACAGCGGCATCACCAGAATTCGATCGCAGCCTTGCGCTGTCAGCGCGTCAATGCGCGATTTGATCGATGGATTGCCGTAGCGCATGCCCCAATCCACCACGACATGCTTCCGGTCCGCGATGGATGCGGCGAGTTTTTCCGCCTGCGCGCGTGTGATGGTCTTGAGCGGCGACTCGTTCCGCTCGGTGTTCCAGATTTTCAGATAGTCCTTCGCCTTCCGCGCAGGACGGATCACAAGAACGATTCCGTTGAGGATAATCTGCCAGATCAATCCCTGGTTTTCGATCACGCGCGGATCGGACAGAAACTCCCGCAGATAAACGCGAACGCCGCGGGCATCGGCCGTATCAGGCGTGCCGAGATTGACCAGCAACACGCCGACGCGCGAAGGCTCGGCCTGCGCGGCCGGCCGATGTGCATCGAGGGGAACAACCACTGTCATGATGCTTTTGGCATCGCGCGTTGAACCATTATTGTCAAGGCAACCGCAATCAGAAGCAGGTGACCCGTTCCGCGGCAATATATTCCAGCAACAGGCCGACGCCGAACAGCAGCACCAGCGCGGCAGCACCGAACTCGATGCCCCGCAGCAGGATCGCGCCGCCACCATCGCGACCCGAAGCGATGCGGCCGGCAATGCCCTTGGCCGATACCGCGACGATCGCAATGGTCGAGACAGTGATCGCGGTGCCAAGTCCCATCAGCAGCGTCGCAGCAACGCCGGTCCAGAACAGACCCTGCGCCAGCGCGAATACTAGCACCAGAATGGCGCCGGAACACGGCCGGATGCCGACTGTCAGGATGGCGCTGAAGCCGCGCGACCAGCCGCCGGGACCGGCAAGCTCGCTCGGCTCCGGCCCATGCGAGTGACCGCAATGCTCGTCATGAACATGACCGGGATGATCATGGGCGTGATCATCGTGATCGTGGTGGTGGTGATGATCATGCGCAACACGTGCATGCGCCGCGCCATGTGAGTGAGCATGATCGTGATCGTGCGAATGATCGTGATGCGCGTGATCGTGAGAATGACCATGCGCATGCGCCATGGCCGGAACCAGTTGCGGCGGCGTCGCACCGCGCCACGTCCGCAAGGCCCGGAAAAATCCGCGACCCTTGGCGTAGACCAGACGCGCGCCAAACGCCGCGATCAGGCCATAGCTGGCGATCTCGATCACGCGCTCGGCCCCGCACATCTGACCGGCAGTGACATTGAGAACGGCAGCGCCAATGCCGACAATCGCAATTGCCACCAGCGCCTGCATCAAGGCCGAGGCAAAGGACAGCACGATGCCGCGTTTCGCCGTTTCCTCATTGGCGACGAGATAGGACGAGATCACCGCTTTGCCATGTCCCGGACCGGCCGCATGGAAAATACCGTAGGCAAAGGAAATGCCGAGCAGTGCCCACACAGCACTTCCGTCGGTCTTGGCCGCGCGAATGGTCGCCGACATCTGCCGGTAGAATTCGGATTGTTTAGCGAGCAGCCATCCGACGATGCCGCCGACCTGCGAATCCGGAACCGCACCTTTCGGCGCGCCAAACGGATTTTGGGCGAAGGCAGCATGGACAGCGCCATCGAGATAAATCGCGGCGGCAAACATCAGCGCCGTGACAGCGATTTTACCCCAGGCGTCATTCCGGGATGCGCCTCTTAGCGCAGACCCGGAATTCACTCTTCCCGTTATGACTCTGGATTCCGGGTTCGCTCGCGTTGCTCGCGCCCCGGAATGACGGATATCTGACATCATGGCGCGCAATCCACTGTGATCTTGTTCGCGAACATCGCGCCGTAGTTTGAATTGTCGCCGTTCAGGAACGTCTGTTCGTTCATGGCCTGCGCTTGCGCGCTGCCGTCGGACGGGCGCTGGATCGCCAGCTTGCAATTCGCGGGCGCGCCGACCAGCGTGATTGGATCTTTCTCGTTCAACTGAAAGTCGATGAAGTAAGACGGATCGAACACCTCAAGCGCCAATAGCTGGGTCTTGAACGGCGTCTTGAACGGCAGCGTGAAATGCAGCGTCAGCGCCGCATCTTTGTATTCGAGATAGTAATCGACCGGGTCGTTGAACTTTTCTTTCTTCTGGCTTCCTGCAACGCCAGCTTTCGCGAAAGTGAAGAAGGCATATTCCTTGAGCGACTCGACGTTGGTCTGCGCCAGCGGCTTCAGTTCCTCGCGGGTATAGACGCCCTTCGTCTTGGTCTCGATGCCTTGCAGGGCATAGGTCGAGAACATGTCATCAAAAGTCCATGCGTGCCGCACACCGGTGATGGTGCCGTCGGGCGCATAGACCAGCTGGCTCTTGGCGACGATCCAGACGTGCGGATGCGCCTGCGCGACACTGGCGGTGACTGCAAGTAGGACGGCAACGTAGAAGCACTGAATGAGACGGCGCATTCCTATCCCGTCCTAAGCAGCTTCAGGTTCGTTGAGCAATCCGCGACGGCGCAACAGCGCATCCGGTTCAGGCTTGCGGCCCCGGAAGGCAATGTAAGCGTCTTCCGGATCGCGCGATCCGCCCGACGAATAGATGTCGTCAAGCAGCCGCTTGGCCACCGCCGGATCGAAAATGTCATGAGCCTCCTCGAACGCGCCGAACGCGTCGGCATCCATGACCTCGGACCACATGTAGCTGTAGTAGCCTGATGCGTAGTGATCGCCGGAAAAAATGTGACCGAACTGCTGCGGCCGGTGGCGCAGCGCGATTTCCGCAGGCATTCCGATTTTGTCGAGTTCCTGCTTCTCAAACGCGCGCACGTCGGTGATCGAGGCGGCCGGCTGGGTATGGAATTCGAGATCCATCAGCGCGGAGGAGACGAACTCCACCGTGGCGAAACCCTGATTGAACTTGCGCGCGGCGATGAAACGTTTCAGCAGATCCTTCGGAAGCGGTTCGCCGGTCTGGTAGTGGCGTGCGAACTTCTGCAAGACCTGCGGCTGCTCCTGCCAGTGTTCGTAAAGCTGCGACGGCAGTTCGACGAAATCGGTGAACACGCTGGTGCCGGACAGCGACGGATACATCACATTCGAGAGCATGCCGTGCAGGCCGTGGCCGAATTCGTGAAACAGCGTGCGGGCATCGTCGGGCGACAGCAGCGATGGCTGACCGTCGGTGCCCTTGGAGAAATTGCAGACATTGATCACCAGCGGGGCGACGTTGCCGTCGAGCTTCTGCTGGTCGCGCAGCGAGGTCATCCATGCGCCGGAGCGTTTGGAGGGACGCGCGAAGTAGTCTCCATAAAAGAGCGCCTTGTGGTTGCCGTTGGCGTCCTTGACCTCCCAGACCCGCACATCCGGATGCCACACGGGCACGTCCTTGCGCTCGCTGAAGGTCACGCCGAACAGCCGGGTCGCCACGTCGAACGCCGCATCGATCATGTGATCGAGCCCGAGATAGGGCTTGATCGCGGCGTCGTCGAAATTGGCGCGGCGCTGGCGCAGCTTCTCGGCGTAGTAGCGCCAGTCCCAGGCGGCGAGCTTGAAGTTGCCGCCCTCCTCGGCGATCAGCGCCTGCAGCGCGTCGCGATCGGCCATCGCGCGGGCACGGGCCGGTTTCCAGACCCGCTCCAGCAGGCCGCGCACGGCCTCCGGGGTCTTAGCCATGGAATCCTCCAGCCGGTAAGCGGCAAAGCTTGCATAGCCGAGCAGCTTGGCGCGCTCCTCGCGCAGCTTGAGGACGTCGAGGATAATGGCGCTGTTGTCGTTGTCGTTCTGGTTGTCACCACGGGCCGTGAAGGCCTTGAACAGCTTCTCGCGCAGGTCGCGGCGGCTGGAGTCCTTCAGGAACGGCTCCACAAAAGAACGCGACAGCGTCACCACTCTTTTGCCCGGCATGCCGCGCTCGTCCGCCGCAGCCTTGGCGGATGCGACGAAACTGTCGGACAAGCCCGCCAGATCGCCGTCACCAAGCTCCATGGTCCAGTCCTGCTCGTCGCCGAGCAGGTGGTGGCTGAACGACGTGGCCAGATGAGCCAGTTGCTCGTTGATCTCGGCGGTGCGCGCCTTGGCGGCCTCGCTGAGGCCGGCGCCGGAGCGATGGAAGCCGGTCCAGTTGCGCTCCAGCAGCCGCGCCTGCTCGGGCGTCAATTTGAGCGTGGCGGCCTGGTCGCGCAGCGCCGAGACCCGCGCGAACAGCCTGGCGTCCATGGAGATCGGATTCCAGTGCCGCGCCATCTTCAGCGCGACTTCGGTTTCGAGCTTGAGCAGTTCCGGGTTCGAGTTGGCAGACACCAGATCGTAGAACACCGAGGCAACCTTGGAGAGCAGCTTGCCGGAGCGCTCCTGCGCCGTAATCGTGTTCTCGAAGCTGGGCTCCGAAGGATCGTTTTTGATGGCCTCGATCTCGGTGGTGTGGTCCGCGAAGGCCTTGTCGAAGGCAGGCAGGAAGTGCTCTGGGCGGATATCGGCAAACGGCGGCGTCTCGAACGGCGTCTGCCAGGCCTGTAGCAGCGGGTTGGCTCCCGGCCCTTGCGATGAGGAGGCGACGGCAGCCGACGTAGACGCTTCTGACATGATGAGGCCTTATTTCCAGCGATTTCCAGAGCCTCTCTATATCATCGGCTTGGGCTTTTTTGCGCCCTTCCCGCTTGATCGGGACGGCGATTTCGCAGAGATTGCGGCCCGAAACAGGATCACAAAGTCATGAACGCCAAGAAGCTCGAAGCCAACGCCCGCGAAATCGCGTGGCCCAGCGTCGTCACCGTCATCAGCGCCGCCATCCTGATCGGCGCCGAGGTGTTCGGCGCGGCTTTCGCTGGCGGCTGGGCGCTCGCAATCCTGTTCGGCCTCGACGACACCGGCGCTCATATCATTCAGGCGGTGCTGTTCGTGCTCGGCATCGTCATCATGGCGGCCTTCATTCGCGGCGCCCAGCGGATTGAGCCGTTTACGCGCAAGGCCTGAGGCGTCGCAGCGGCGCTTCGTGCGCTCAAAGCTTAACGCACATTCATCTTTCTCAACGGCTGTTCACCTCCAGCGCGACATTTCGATCACGTCATGGGGAAAGTTGTCCCGTGGCGCAAAAAATACTTGCACCTCAGACTCAAAACTCATATTTGACCCTTGCCCAATTTCGCACGTGCCTGTGGTCGTGTGTCAGTCGGTAGGTATCCGGACAAGAGGCCGGACAGCCGCCAAGGGACGAAGAAGCCGAGGGTCGCTTAGGTCGGTTGAGACTTAAGAGGCCAGCATCTCTCTCCAGGGATGCCGTTGAAGG
>Ga0315336_1002944_pt1 | contig 24187 bp, 14 predicted proteins | sample ASW5metaG_FD_204512 | JGI IMG/M metagenome (GOLD analysis project Ga0315336, IMG submission 204512) | Ammonia-oxidizing marine archaeal communities from Monterey Bay, California, United States - ASW #5 | ecosystem: Environmental > Aquatic > Marine > Intertidal zone | place: USA: California... | reverse complement strand
GAAATTCCGTCGAGCGACTCTTCACCGAGCGATTCGAGTTCGTATTGCATGAGCGTGGCCACCGATGAAAAGCGAACGGGCACACCTTCGGTGTTTTCCAGCAACGTCTTGATCGTCTTGAGCCCTTCGTCCTTCATCAGCAACTGGTGTTCGCAGACTGACTTGAAGTACAGGCACGTCGCCGGGTTGATGACCGTACCCGGATCGATACTCTCGAAAACCTCGAGCGCCTCGTCGTACATCTGTCGGCGAACGAGATACCGGGCGTAAAACAACCGCAGGTTGGCCGCGTGAAACTCGTCAGAGCTTCCCGGCAACGGCTCGATGAGCGTGGGCGGGATCAACGGTGCGTCGACTAAGGTGCAGGCTGTAATGAATTGGTTTGTCGCAGGTTCTACAATCGCGAACGTGGCGATCGCGCGTGCGAAGAGATTTGCGGGAGGTAATGCATCGGCTTCCGAGCCCCACATCTGGGCGACCTGCTCTTTGAGTGGCGGATTGATTTCTCCCTGGCCTGCGATCCACTGAAGAACGCGCGTTCGAACGTCGTCAGACGACATCGGTGCGTAGAACTCGGCTGCCACACTGGCGGAAACGACGCAACACAAGCCCAATGCGAGAACGCCGGTCGCGGCGCGTTTCGCGTGATGTCGACGACTCTTCTGCACTTGGTGGATCATTTTCCGTTTCCTCTCGCTCCGGCTGGGGAACGCGTCAGCGATTCTTGCCGCTGGCGATATCATAAGTGGCTTGCTGTATTCTAGCTTGTAATTGCGAGAGTTGCTTGAGTTGTTCGACAGCATCGGGGTCGGTAGCCTGCTCCCCACGGATCAGGTTTCCCAACCGTCGAGTTCGACGGTTCACCCGGAACTGCAGCGAACGCAGCATTTTTAGCTCCGCCAGTTGATCAACCAAGCCTGGTTCTTGCTGCTGCTGTTGTTGCTGTAGCGGCGGCTGCTGTTGTTGTTGTTGCTTGATCTTTTCGAGCTCCTTTTGCAGCGCCTCAACCATTTCTTCGAGAGCTTCGATGATGTCGCGTTCGATCGATTGCGTGAATTCTCCGGTTCGTGTTTTCTCGAGCCGACGAGCGACGGTTTCGATATCACGGGCGACTTGCTCGATGGCCTCGGGAAACGCGACCGACGACCCTTCTTCCTTGAGAAGATTGAGCGCCTTAGCCGCCTCGACGCCGATCGCGTCTTCTTGAGCGGCGAGTTCTCGAGACCGGCCGAAATGTTTGCTGGTCCATTCCGGTTTTGCCGTCTTGTCGATACTTGTTGTGCCGTTGTATACGAGCAATTGTGCGGCCAGCATTTTCTGAAAACGGGCCTCCAGTCCCGCCAACATCAATTCCCGTTCCTCCTCCCGCAGCTGACGCAGGATTTCCTCCAGCTTATCCCGGGCCTGTTGTAGTTTAGCAATTGCCTCGTCTTGATGGCCAGAGGCATCGTCGTGCTGCTGCTTTTTGAGTTCTTCGATGGCCCGCTGCATCTCCTTACGGGCCTTCTCAATTTCTTCCCGGCCCGGAGTGCGCGATTTGGATTGCTCGGCGTTCTCAGATTGCTCACCTGATGGTTTGGACTCATCAGACGACTGTTCATCTGAGGGCTGACCGCCCGGTTCTCCTCCGGAAGGCTGTTGGTCCGAAGGCTTCCCTTTGTCAGAGGGTTTCCCCTTTGACGGCTTGCCTTTGCCGGATTGTCCTTTCTTCGGGTGACCCTTTTCGCCCGGCTTCTTGTCTTTTTGATCGTCGCCTTCGGTGTCGCTGTCCGGCCGATCTTTGTCGTCGGGGGACTTATTGTCGTCGTCGGTTCCCTTTTCCGACGGTTCGCCCTTTTCAGACTTTTTGCCCTGGGAATTCTTGTCACTCCCTTTCGAGTCGGCGTCGCTCGTGTCGGACTGTTTGTCGCCGGACGGGTTGGTGGGATCGTCGCCGTTGCGCTCGGCATCCTGCTGATCGATTCTGTTTTCAAGGTCCTTGGTCTGATCGGCCACGTTTTTCTGGCGGTCAGCCAAGCCGCCGGCGTTGTCTCCTCGTTCGGTGCGGGCTCGCAGGTCTTTTTCTTTGTTGATGAGTTTGCCGACGTCCTTCAACAGACCTTTGATGCGCCGCTTTTCGTTGTCGATTTCTGTCCGGCGGTCTTCGCTTTGCAACAATTCAAGCAGTGCATTCAAATAGACGACTAGATCCTTTTGGCGGGTGATGGCATCGCCGTATCGCGGATTTTCTCCTTCAAGCAGTCGAACAATTTGGTCCATCTGATGCGTGATGCGGTCTTCTTGGCTGCGGTTGGCTGCGCGGAACAGAAGGTTGGCTCGATCGGGGTCGGTCTTGCGGAGGTACTCGGCCATTTGCCGAAGCGTCTTTTCGAACCGCTTGTAACGCATCGAAAGCGCGTCTTGACGCGTTTTGAGATTCTGCTGCTTTTCGTCAGGAGACGACCCTTCCTGGCAGTGCGCCGGCCGGGAAAAGGCGCCGAGACAGAGCACGACGGCGCATAGCACGAGAAGCCGTCCCAAAACCCGGTTGTGGTGTAATTGGCCCCGTCCGTTCGCGCGAGAACATTTCCCATCAGAGGGTTTTGGAACCACGTCAAAGAGCCGTGCCCAAACCCGGTTGTGGTGACAGCGGTCCCTACAAAGTGAGTGCGACCGTCGCCCATCAGAGGGTTTTGAGACCATTTCTAAAAGCCTGGAAGTCGCGTTTGTCATCACACCATCTCCGCGGGTCGTGGCCGTTCGATCAATCGAGGCCGAGACCTTTGAGTTTGTTCAGCAGGTTCGACTTGCGTTTTTGTTTCGTGTCTTCGGAAAGCGAATCCAATTGTTCCATCATTTGCTTGAGCTCCTTGATGGCCTCGTGGAATTTGACAAGGTCCCGCATTTCTCTGAGGACGTTTTTCATGTGCACCAACATCGTCGCGATCTTCGCCACGCTGTCGTCAATGCGGCCGGTGGGGTCGTTCCCTTTTTCGATGGCCAGCTTAAACAGTCCGATCGACTGGTCGACGTTGGGAAAGTCGACGTCGTTCACGTCGCGTAAAGGACGGGCGATCAGTCCGTCGATCCGTTCTACCATTTTACGGGTATGGACGGCGTTGTTAACGAGTTCTTCCAAGATATCACGAAAACTTGCTTCAACGGCCGACGTCTCCATCGCGTTCTTACGGACTTGGTGCAGCGCCCGCTCGGCTGCGACGGTCACAGCCGTTTCGGTCTCGGCCAGTTCATCGTCCCGCGCCTGTTGCTGACTCGGTTCGACGGGCTCCGCCTGAAGTTGCTGCGCGGCTTGCACGCGCGCTCGATGCAGGATGAGATCTTCTTGCGTCTGCGCGACCTCTTGAATGATCCGCTCGAAACGGCGCCGTAGGTTGAGTTCCTTACCGTACAGCAGCGATAGAAGTTCTTCGTTGCCGACGATCTTAAACGTATAAGTGTTTCCGCGTGAAAAGTGGGGACCGTTTAAGTTGTCGGCGTCGCCGGCATAGACGGAGACACTCAGTTTTTGGCCGACTTCAAGATCGAGTGGAATCACATTGAAACGTTCGAGCGGAATTTTCTCATCATCGCCGAGCCGATACGTTTTGGGACGGCTCTCAGGCGGAGTCTTGAAGCGTCGCGGCTGCCAATTGGCTCCCTCGTCCAAACGATAGTGGAACAAGGCCTCTTCGACGCCGTAGTCGTCCGAGACGGATCCCTTCATCGGAATGACCGCCTTACGCGTAATCGAAAACCCGATGCCCTTCAGCTCGGTTTCAACGACCGGCGGCATATCAACAATGCCATTGACCGTGAGCCGGGCCGGTTCGCTGCCGATAATGTCATCGGTGTCTTCGAGGAAAATTCGCAGCACCGTATCTGCGGGAAGCGGCACCGCAGCAGAGACGTTCTCGGCGGAGAGCAATTTGGCTGCCTTGGATGTCAGCAGGAACTCGACCGAGAATTCGTTGGCCCCTGCGGCGCGAAACGGCTCGGTCAATTCGTCCGAGAGTTTGACCGTTCGCTGTTGCTCGTCGTCGGTTCCGTAAATGGTCAACGTATTCGCTTCAGCCGAGAGGGCGATTTCGAAGTCGTCAGACCGGATACGGGCGGCCTTGAGAGGTTTGTTGCTCTTGATCCGCAGGCGAGTTCTCGTTTCCATTGGAATCGAGACCTGCGTCCCCAGCACGGCGATTTCATCGAACGTCGGCTCGCCGGTGGAATTCTCAGCGACCGGATCGAGGCCCGTATAGTCGGCGTAGTCGTTGATCAATACAATCTGGTCGACGCGCGGAGGCGCGACCGCAGTCACCCGGTAAGGATGAAGGTTCGTGAAGTCTCCCCCGGTCACATGGAACTGGACGCTATCGATGAGGCCGGGGAACGTATGCTTAAATCGCCGCTCGCCGGATTTGGTCATCAACGCCCGCCCGCTGCCCCGGCCTTGGTCGAGTGTGTACGACAACTCGACACGATCCGGGACGGTCAAAGGCTTCCCCGTTTCGTTCACTACGGGTACTTCGACGACCAGTGCTAAGTCTTCGCCGCGCGCGTGCTTGTAATGAAATTCGTGGTCGAATTCGCGGATGCGGTCGCCCGGCTGTGCCAGGACGTGGACATTCAGTTCGGTCTGTCGTTCCCAATACGTCCCCTGGGGATTGAGCGGATTGAACGCCCGCCACCAGCGGTCCATGGCTTCGGCATTGGTGATCCCGAAAACGGCGATCGACGTCACAACTGCGACCGCTCCTATGGCGGCTCGGCGCAGCGGCGTTTTTTCAAATACATCGCTGACATGAATTTGGTCGGCGGCGCTGGCCACATCGTCAATCGTTCGTTCCAGCATCATCGCAGTGAGATGAGTCGTGTTCTCGGGGGCAGCGGCGCTCGCCGTTTCGACTGCTGTGATCAGCCGATCATCAAGCTCTGGAAATCGTCGCTCCAATACCAGCGCCAGTGCTTTAGCCCGCAGTGTTCGAACGAGCCGAAACACAATCCAGAGCAATACGCCGACCGCGATCGATGAAAATGCCAACACGTCGTAGAGCACGCGGAACCAGACGGGAAGTTCGAGCTTGTTGATCTGGAAATAGGCCCAATCCAACCCCAGGCTGACCCAAAACAGCACCCCCAGAACGACGAGCACAATGCCTGTTCCTTCGAGCAATACGTACCGTCTGATCTTCGAACGCAGCCGGTTTAGCACCGCTTCGATCTCGGGGCGAATGTGAGTCGTCGTGCGTTCAGACATAGAGGGCCTCGCCCGCGCGCTGCGCGGAATCACTCATTCTCAATCAGGCCAATTTCAATAGTTTACGCGTTAACCATTCGGCCGAGAGCAACCCGACCAAAAGCCACAACACCCAGTTGCGATCCCACAGCGTACGTAGTCGTTCATCAACCAGAAACTCCTCGCCTTGGGGAGGAAATAGCTCGAGGAGTTGCCGTTCGAGTTTTTGTTTCGCCTGTTCGAGCGGCTTTGCCGCCGCACCGTCGGTGAGATTTTCCGATTTCGCTGACGGAATCCCACCAGCATTGAGCATCTCGACGTCGGCAAATAGCGATCGAAATTTGTCGAGCTGCATGTAACGTCCGCCGGTTTCGCGTGAGAGCTCGGTCAACAATTTCGCGTTCTGTCGCGGGTTGTCTGATTCAAGATTCGGCAGCGCGACGTCGACTCGGCCTCGTAGCACTTCATCAGAATCAGGAACGGCGATCTCGATCCGATAACTTCCGGGAACGTTGGCGCGGAACTCGCCGACGAATTGCCCCGGCCGATTTTCATCCTTGCGCAACACCGGGCCAGGGATGAGCGGCTTGCCGGAGGGCTCGTTGACAACGGCAGGAACCGTGTTGACTTCCAACTCATGCAGCTGCGGATCGAGCAAGTTCGCGCGAACGGAGACGGTTTGACCAAGTATGTACTGATTTCGCTCGAGCAGCAGCATTCCACGGCTACTCCCTTGCTGTAGCCGGCCTTGTCCGACTTCGCGGATGAGCTTGGTCCAGATTCGGTCGTAGTATTCGTCTCCGAGCGAGCGCAGTCTCCATAGCTCGGCGCTTCCTAAGTACATTGTCCGTCCCGATCCATAAAACTGCGAGGCCAACAGCACGGGTTGGCCGTACTCCGTCTGCGTTCGAGGATCGGAGAAATGGGCATAGACGGTTGCCCCGGCCTTTGCGCCGCCGGTCGGATAACTGCGAAAGACGCCCGGGAACCTGTTCCAGTTGACGTTGTCGGCCGCCTGGTCATCAGTGAGTTGCATGAATCCAGCGTTTTGACCGGCCTGTGTCAGCCCCAGCGGCCACGGTTGCACCGACGAGTTCGTGAATTGTGAGTCGATGACGTACGAGTTGAGGAATACGGGATACAGTTCCAGGATCAGCTTGAGTTCATCGACGGCGCTGGCCAGCTCCGGCGTGAAGACGTCCCCGGCAACGAAGACGACGCCGCCGGCATGTGTGCTCACCCATGCGTTCATGCGTTTGACGTGCGCGGGCGTGAGCCGTTTCCAGTCCGGATCGAAACAAATCACCACGTCATACTCTTTGGGCCGCTTCGAGTCAGCCGTGAATTCATCTGCCTTGGGGCGCATCGGGAAGTTGCGCGGAAAGTCGAAAAGCAGATCATCTGATTCTTGGCTGACGCTGAGCGACATTTTCGGCTCGACCGTTTGCAGCCAGACGTCGACGTCGATCTGCGGATGCCGATACAACATGTTGCGAACGAATCGGTAATCGCGCATGGGACCGCCGGCGATCAGCAGCACTCCGGTGTTCCGCTCGACGACGTTGATCGTCTTACGACGCTCGTTGTCTTCTTGGCTGATTTCGGCGATGGCCGCTGCCGTCTTGGCCCTCACGACGTACTCAATTTCGCCGGCGACGGACGGTAGCCGCTCAAAGGGAACCTCGACTGCGACGCCGTCCTCGCTCAACTGGATCTCGCGAGGATTCGGATACGCGTCCGTCGACTCGACCGGCGCCAACGGTTCTTTGGTACCGGCCGCCCGAGTGAGCAGCTCGACCCGAATTTTGCGGCCGTCCATCTGCTCGCCGCGAACGAATGCCGAGAGTTCGTAGGTGTCTCCGATATGGACGTCAGAAGGTGCCTGAATACTGGCCACCTGCAAATTGACCGGGCGTGCCGTGCCACCCACGCCCAATGTCGTTAGCCGCATCGTAGGCTTAGAGGCCAAGGCCGCCGCGTGCGCCGATTCGGCAGCGACTCCTGAATTTGCGCCGCCGTCGGAAATGACGATGATCCCCGAAAGCGTCTGCCCACCTACGCGGCGAATGGCCTCCAGCAACGACTCACCGAGTCGAGTCTCCAATCCTTGCGGACGGAGGGCTTCCGGCCAGTCGATGCCAGCATCGTTCATCGCGGTTTTCAAAGAACCGCTCACTGCACGCTCTGTTGTGGTGATCGGAACACGTCCCAATTTGGAGGGAAACACCCGCAAGGGTTGATCGCTCAAGGCCGAGTCAAACGTGTACACGCTGACGTCGTGATGTTCGCGTAGTTCGTCGATAAACGGAGAATTGGCGATCAGATCGACAACGGCCTCCGATCGGGAGCGCGCACCTGTGTGATCTTGCGAAGCGGGCTCGTCCGACGCCTCATCGTCGGCCGATGTTGCATCAATGGCAGGAAAACGCATCGACAGGGACGTGTCGACGACGACGACGACCCGCGATTGACGGTACGACATCTGATGCGTTCGTTCGCGGAAGTTCATCGCGATCAAGCCAATGGCCGCCAAAACGCACAGCCTGAGCATCAACAGCCAAACTCTGGCCAGGCGGGGTAACAAAGCGGTATCCCGAATGTAAAGGAAGGTGACCCAGGCGACAATCAGCAGGCAAACGACGGTCAGCGCCACTCGAATGAGCGGGTGTTCGGGCAGGTCGTACTCAAGCACCGTCAGCGTTTCTGCGTCGCCGGCGGCCGCCAAGAGTGGCCCAAAATGTGTCGATACGATATTCACGCCACAGCGCCTGCTCGTTGGGGATGGTAACTCATGCGGAACGCTAAGATCTGCTCGATGACGAGCGCTGCAACCAGCAGCACGAGCAACGCGTCGCGGATATCTTGGCCGGCATCTTTGCCTTCAATCCAACCGAAGCTGCCCGCCTCATGAATCTGGATCTGCCCTTGGCCGTCGATCGCGCCGAGAATTTCATTGTTTTTCGCCAGTTTCAACTCACTCTCCTCGATAGGAGCATTGTACGCGTACCAGTGTTCCTCGGGGATTTGGTCTTTGTCGAGCAGCTTGATGGAGTAGATACCCGGCCAGTCCGTATCTCGAAACTCGGCCAGGAAAGGTCTGACATCCGCTGCGACGCTTCCGTCCGGGTGAGGCCCAACGGGCGTTTCGGCTGAGTCGGCGTGCTGCTGGGCGGCCGTCAAACGCGTGATGCGCGCACCGGTTTGGTCTGGCGCCGAAACTTCGACGTCGGGAGAGTAAAGAGCAGGATCGAGTGAAATGTCGATCGGTTCCCCGACCGTTCGTTTGAGGGGCACGCGATCATTCCTTGCGACGTAGCGCTGCAGCTCGAGTTGAAAAACGACGTAACTCGGGTTGCGCGCCCAGTTGTTCCAGTTGGGCCCGGCTGACGTCAGGCAAGTGACGACGCGGCCCATTCCGAACCGATGTTCCAGCAGCAGCGGCTGGTTGTTTCGAAGAGTTGCGATCGTGTCGACGCCGTCTCGGCGGGAATTGTCGTCACGTTCCCAGCCGTCTGCAGCGGGCAAGAAATCGCCGACGCGCAGGCTTTCCAGGAAGGGGTTTTCTTGCCCGTCGAAGATACGCAGCAGTTCGTGACCTGTTGTGACAAGATCGGCGCCGGAATCAAATTCGTCATCGTGGACCAGTTCGCGCCGCGCACGAGCAAGAGGAACGGGGAACAGCCCATCCTCGGTGCCGTCACGGTAGAGCTGAGCGTTGTAGTATGCTGGCTTGACCGCGTCGCCCATGAACCAAACCAATCCGCCTCCGGCAGCCACGTAGTCGGCAAGTGGCTCAAGCGCGTCGGGCGGAAGTTCGGCGATGTTTACCATGTAAACGCAGGCGAACGCGTCGATCGAATTGCGGCGCAGGTAGTCGACGGCTTCGATTCGAGGCACGATTCCGGTCAACCCCGGGGCTGCTGAGAGGGCGTCGGCCACATACGACGCTTCATCGGCCTCTGGGTCTCCGTCAATGATTAATACAGGATTGGTCTGGGAAACTTCGACGGCTAAGAAGCGAGAATTGTCGGCGGCCAGCGCATCTCCTTCCAGCGTAATTTCCAGTCGATGCCTGGCGGCGGTTTTCAGCGTGACGTCGAATTCCCGAGTCACTTCCCGTCCGGCTTCGACTTCTTCGAACTTGATGCCGAGCGGGAGCTTTTGACCATCCTTGTAGATCGACAGACGAACGTCTTTGGCAACGAGATTCCCAAAGTTTCTCACGCCGACGGTCAGCCGTAGCGGAACACCGGCGGCAGCAACTTTCAGACTCCCGCCAAGTTGTGTGATCGCCAGATTTTCGTCGTGCCCGGCGGCGGTCTTCACCAAATTTACGGCCACGTTAGCATCGACGAGACCGCCAAGCGCAGAAGCCGTCGCACTGCCGCTCGACCAATCGCGCTGCCGAAAGTCGGAGACGACGTGCAGCTGTTTGATCGTCGCGACTTCCTCCGTGAGACGTTTGCGTGCCGCTTCCAGCCCGACCAGAATATCCAAGGCGCGGTGGGTGCAGCGTAAACTTTCCAGGTGATCTTCAAGGCGGACTGCAAACGCTTCATTCACGTCAGTGCTTGGAATCCATTCGTTGTCTGGGTCCGACAAGAGGATGACGGAGAGCGTCTGCGTTCCCGGACGCCGCGCCCCTTCGGCAGCGATCTTTCGTACGACCTTCTGGGCTTCTTCGAACGCCGTGGTTTCACCCCGGCGGTTTTGCATCGATCCGCTGTCATCCAGCAGCACGACGTGATGCGTCACTGCACCGCGAAAGATCGATAATTGCGTCTGGTCGAGGATGAGCCGTCCGATGAGCGCGACAAGCAACATCACGATCGCGACGCGCATCAGCAACAGCAACAACTGTTCGAGAAGCAATCGACGACGGTTGCGCTGCTGGCTTTTGAGCAAGAACTCCATCGCTGCGAACCGCACGCGGCGATACCGGACTCGGTTGATGAGATGGATGATGATCGGTGAGGCGGCCAGCGCGACCCCCCCTGCAACAATCGCTGGGTTGACGAAATTCAAACCGAATTGTCCGAGCCAAGTTTCCATCGATCGACGAATTCCCCCAACCAGAGTCGTCTGTCATCACGTCCTGTGTGTTTTGTCGCTGCTGTGACCACGATCTGTATTCGTTTTCGCGGGAAGCTCCCACTGCTTCGCGTCGCCCGACGAATGTTCACGCCGCATTAGCCTCTTACTGTCTGCCGCATGCCGATTCGGTGATTCATGAAATGCGCGAGCGCGGCATCCAAGTGCTCGCTGGTGCGGATCGCTTGGTAGTCGATCACGTTCTTGGCGCAGTGCCGGCGAAGGTCGTCGAGGAAATCGCGAACGGCACTCAAGTAACCTTCGCGCAGCGAACGAGGATCGCAGACAAGATCACCAAGTGTCTCCATGCCTTCAAATCTGGTCGTACCTGAGTAGTCGAAGTCGAGTTCCTGATCGTCGAGAATGTGCAAAATCAGCACGTCATGTCCCCGGTGACGCAGCAAGCGCAGTCCCTTGAATAGCCCATCGCGATCGACGAGCAGGTCGGAGATGATAACGATCATCCCCTTTTGCGACTGCTCACCGGCGAGTTGCTTGAGAACGTCGAGGACATCCGTCTTGTGGGCCGGCTCCTGGGAATCGAGTGCTGCGAGGATGGCGTGCAGATGGTTCTGCCGGCTGCGGGATGCCACGCGGGTGCGAATTTCGGAGTCGAAGGCCACGAGTCCCACGGAATCCTGTTGTTTGAGCAGCAAGTAAGAGAGCGCCGCGGCGACCGTACAGCCGTATTCGTACTTCGTCATCGCGCCCGACCCAAACCGCATCGACTCGCTCAAGTCAGCGAGAATCGTCGTTCGCAGATTCGTGTCTTCTTCATACAACTTAAGATAATACTTGTCGGTTTTCGACCACGCCTTCCAGTCGATTCGACGGACGTCGTCTCCGGGTACGTACTCGCGGTGTTGCACGAACTCGACAGACTGCCCGTAGTACGGACTGCGGTGCAGCCCGGAAAGGAAGCCTTCCACAATGTGCCTGGCACGAATCTCCAACCGAGAAATCCGTGAGAGTTCCTCAGGCAGCAAAAATCTTCTGTAGTCTTGGGTCACGCGTCAGCTCGCCTTCTTTGGAAGGAGTTTCCGCAATCAATCGGTCGATGACATGATCTGGCGTGGTGCCTTCACTTTCGGCGGCAAAGTTCGTCACGATCCGATGCCGGAGCACCGGCGCCGCCAGTGACTGAATGTCTTCGGTTGAAACATGCGCACGGCCCTTTAACAGGGCACGGGCCTTACTGCCCAACAATAGGAACTGTACGGCTCGCGGTCCCGCTCCCCAGCTCAAGCTCTCGTTGATGAAATCCGGAGCGCCCGGCTCCGATACCCGAGTCTGACGAACGAGTGCCAAGGCGTAGTCGACCAGATGATCCGTCACGGGAACCTGGCGCACGATTTTCTGCAACTCGATGATTTCCTCGGCGCCGAGCACCGCGTCGACCTGATCGTCTTGAATTGCCGTCGTCTGACGGGCAATCTGTCGTTCTTCCTCAAACGTCGGGTAATTCACGAAGACCTTGAACATGAAGCGATCCTGTTGTGCCTCGGGAAGTGCGTAGGTCCCTTCTTGCTCGATCGGATTCTGAGTTGCCAGCACGAAAAAGGGATCTTTCAGCGGATGCCGCGTCTGACCAACGGTCACTTGCCGCTCCTGCATCGCCTCCAGAAGTGCTGCTTGTGTTTTGGGGGGCGTGCGGTTGATTTCGTCGGCCAACACGACGTTTTGGAACAAAGGACCGTGCAGGAAACGAAAATCGCGTTGTCCCGTGTCCCGGTTCTCTTGCAACACGTCCGTTCCCGTGATGTCGGCTGGCATCAGGTCAGGTGTGAATTGGATTCGGCTGAACGTCATCGACAGACAGCGAGAGAGCGTGCTGATCATAAGAGTCTTGGCCAGCCCGGGCACGCCCTCCAGCAGGCAATGCCCGCGGCTGAAAAGGGCAATCAGCAGCTGCTCAATCACCGGTTCCTGACCGACGATCACTTTCGACATCTGCCCGCAAATCTGGTCGTGAGCCGAGTTCAACTTCTCAATCGACTCGGCGGCGACCGCATCGTGGTTCGGCGTGGTGCCGTGTGTATCGTCAGACATGGTTCGCGGCTCTTCCTTTGAATTCCTGTGATTACGGGTGGCTGGCTCGGCTGTTGCCTACTGATTCCGCTGTCGACGGTGGCCCTCCTGTGCCCACTGTTGTCGCTGTGCCCGATCGCTCCAAATTGCGTCATCGGAAAACTGGCTGCCAACGGAGCCCTTTGACCAAAGTACCCCTACCCTAAACGAGCCAATCCTCCACTACAGACGCCTACCCCTGATGATACGTTCCGAAAATCCGTTTTCGTAGTGAAGCCGTACCGGACAGCCAAGCCCCAGGCGTCAAGCGAGAATCGCCTTCCACAATCAATTCAAACATGCGGTCTGCCCGGCTCTGATGGCCGCTGTGTGATCAATCTTATCGCAGACTCCGACTCTTGGCGATAACAAAAGTTGCAATTGCCAAGGGAGTTACGAAAACTGACCCCGTCAACGCTTGCCATCAGGCTGGACCTGGTTACGACCCGCACGCCGGGCGAATCTCCGTTCAGCCGGCGTGCGACAGTTCGATGCAACGACCGGTCCGCCCGCCGGTCGCCCGTGCCCCCTAGCGGGCGACACGTGCCATTTGCCGCTATCGGACGCTGTTGCTTCAGCATTTGAAGTTGGAAACGCTGAGTGTCCCGGCCAGAGTGGGACCATACATCGAAGGCTATCTAAGTCCCACCTGTTTCGTAAATTACATACGTTTGGATGGATATGCAGAGCTCGCGGAACATCTCGGCTCTCATTGGCCTACTGAGTCGGCCAATGAGAGTCAGCACGACCAGATCAAAATCGGCGTATCCGATTGATCCAACTGGCTAAGAGGATGGACAGCGCCACGGTTGAGCGGGTGCTTGACAGCCAAATAACCGGTGGCGTAGGATGCTATTTGGAAGTCGTCTGGCCGCGTCAGAGGTCGATCGGCCCGTCAGGCTCCCGTCCGCAGATCTGGCACGTCATGCCGGTTGTATGAAAGCAGTTAGGAACACGACAGCCCCTTTGGACTGAGCCGCGACACGCGGTTGGTCCTTATTCTTGTGGGCGAAATCCGGCAATACCGGGTGAGGATGAAAGAATCGATGGCGGTCCCCAAACGAAGACAGTCCAAAACGCGGTCACGCAAGCGACGAAGCCACAACGCGATCAAGCCAATGCAGTTGGCACGCTGCCCGCAATGTGGGACGGCGACGCCGACGCACGTGATCTGTACAAATTGCGGCTATTACCAGGGTCGCACCCTCGTTGACACCGAGGATTAACAATTCATGCGTATCGCCCTGGACGCGTTCGGCGGCGATTTCGCCCCGTCGCCCAACATCAACGGAGCAATCACTGCGCTGACTGACGATCCCGACTTGGAGGTTGTCCTGGTCGGTGAGCGGGAGCAAATCGATCCGCTCATTGAAGAATCGGGTTATTCCGGCGAGCGACTCTCGATTGTCGAATCGGAAGGCTTCGTGGGAATGCACGAAAAGCCGACCGATGCGCTGCGCAAGAAGCCGAACAACTCGATTTCCGTCTGCTGGCGACAGATGGCCAGCCGAGACGTCGATGCGATTGTGAGTGCAGGAAATACGGGGGCGGTTGTGGCAGCTGGGCTGCGAACGCGCCTATTCCTGAAGGGCGTCAAACGCCCCGGAATCGCGGTTGTGTTGCCGACGATTCGGGGCCGGTCCGTGCTGGTTGACGTCGGCGCTAACCCGGCGGCGCGCCCCGAACACCTCTACCAATACGGCGTCATGGGGTCGATCTACGCTCAGGGAATGATGGGCATCGACGAGCCGCGAATCGGCCTGATGAACATCGGCAGCGAGGAAGGGAAAGGAACCGACCTTTACCGAGAGACGCATGCATTCATCTCAAACAGCCCGCTTAAGGACCGTTACATAGGAAACGTTGAGGGCCGGGGCCTTTATCAAGGAGAAGCCGACGTCCTCGTCTGCGAGGGATTTGTGGGAAACGTGGTCCTAAAAGTCAGCGAAGGAATGGCCGAGTTCATGATGAAGTCGATGGCCGGCGAGGTGCTCTCTCAACTTGACGGTGAACGTGAAACAGCACTTGCCGCGTTCGAGAATCTTGGCAAGCGATACCGGCACAACGAGTCGGGTGGCGCGCCGCTGCTCGGAATCGACGGCATTTGCATCATCTGCCACGGTTCGAGCGACGAGGTCTCGATTGGCAATGCGTTGAAGGTGGCAACGACTTTCAAGGCACGCGAAATCAATTCGCAAATTGCGGCCGAGTTGGACTAGGTGCCCGTTTCCTAAGATCTTGCCGATAAGTCGCGCCAGAAGCCGGCTCAAACGTCGTTCGGCGATCTGTCGACCCACGTGACTATTTGCCATTTGACGCCGTCCTGACCCCGCCACAAACTTCCAAAAACTGTCCTCAAAACTGATTGCCGATTGTTGCCATGAGCAAAATTGCATTCTTGTTTCCCGGCCAAGGAGCCCAACACGTCGGGATGGGGAAATCACTGGTCGAAAAGTATCCGCCCGCCCGCGACCTGTTCGACCGCGCCGGAGAGATCCTTGGTTACGATTTAGCGAAACTCTGCTTCGAAGGTCCAGCGGCCGAACTCGATTCCACGATCATCAGCCAACCGGCCATCTTCGTCGCCAGTCTCGCCGCCCTGGAACGGCTTCGTTCTGACTCGCCCGACGTACTGCTTTCCTGCGAAATGACCGCCGGGCTGAGCTTGGGTGAGTACACGGCTCTCGTCTTTTCGGGAGCGCTTTCATTCGAGGACGGGCTACACGTGGTCAAACGTCGCGGTGAAGCGATGCAGGCCGCCGCCGACGCGACCCCTTCAGGAATGGTGAGCGCCCTGCTCTTGGATCAGGAAAAGGTCGAGGAGATTCGCAAACAGTCGAGTTCGGAGGGTCGACTGTATGTGGCGAACTATCTCTGCCCAGGCAACATCGTGCTCTCCGGTGAAAACGCTGCCTGCGAACGGTCGGCCGAGTTGATCGATCTGGCAGGCGGCAAAGCGGTTCCTCTCGCAGTCGCCGGCGCATTTCACACCGAGATCATGAAGCCCGCTGATGCACGCTTGGCCGAAGCACTGGCTGATGTCCCACTACGTCAGCCGGAGATTCCCTTGGTCTCAAACGTTGATTCCGGCATTCACGACAACCCGGACGAAGTTCGGCAGCTGTTGGTGCAGCAAGTGGTCAAACCCGTATTGTGGGAGAATTCGATGCGGAAAATGCTCGACGCGGGAATCGACGAATTCTACGAAATCGGTCCGGGCCGCGTCCTTCGAGGGCTACTGAGGCGGATCGACCGCAAGGTCTCATGCACCACGGTGAATGACTCCTAAACTGAGAATTGGGCCGTTCATGGTCGCCACACGCACGAGAACAGCCTCGTCCGTCGCTGGGGCGTCGTAGCGCCTGCCAACGTCGGCCAAATCGGGCATGCCGAGGGTTGCGATCGGATCTTTGGCTATGTTTTGCCCATTTTATCTGTTGATCGTTTCGATCCGTATGTGGTACAAGGACTTCGGTGGAGTTGTTTGTCCAATTTCAGTCCCCGGTGGTCGTGATACCGCTTGGGGCCGCGAGGCCGTCTACGGGCGCCTACTGAGAAACATCTCTGCGGGCGACAATATCTCGCAACATCCGCCGTGCATTGACGTTTACAGAGATTAGGAATCGCGGTATATCTCCGCCGAAAATCAAAATGGGTGTGGACGGGGTCCGTGTGTCGACTGCAACCCAATTCGACACCTAGGATTCCTTCATCTGCTTCCGGAGGAACAAAGTAGTGTCTGTTGAAGACAAAGTTGTTGAAATTGTCAGTGATCAACTTGGAGTGCCCAAGGAAGAGACGGCTCGCGCAAGCCGGTTCGTCGAAGACTTGAAGGCAGACTCACTGGACGTTGTCGAGTTGGTCATGGAATTTGAAGATGAATTTGACATCACCATCCCGGACGATGACTACGAAAAAATTCGTACCGTCGGCGATGCGATCGAATATATCGAGGAAAAGAGCTAGCCGATGAGTAGACGCGTTGTCGTCACAGGCGGGTCGGTCGTCACTGCGCTCGGCTGCGAATTAGCCGGGTTCTGGGATCGCATCTGCGCGGGCAAAAGCGGCATCGGCGCTCTCGAGCGGTTCGATGCTACCGATTTCAAGGTCCGTATCGGCGGCGAAATACGCAATTTCGCCCCGACGGAACACCTTGACATCGACAGAAAAGAGGTCAAGCGGCTCGACCGTTTCTGCCAATTCGCTGTCGTCGCCGCTCACAAGGCGATCGACAGTTCCGGCATGAGCTTTTCCGATGGTGACCCGTATCGCCATGGCGTAATGATCGGAAGCGGTATCGGTGGTCTGAGTGAAATCGAAGAGAATCATGCCAAACTCTTCGACCGCGGGCCGACACGCGTTTCTGCGTTCATGATTCCAAAACTGATGGTCAACGCTGCCAGCGGAAACGTCTCCGTTCGGTGGGGGTTGAAAGGCCCCAATAGCGCCATCGCCACCGCGTGCGCATCGGCAACCAACGCCATCGGTGACGCGTATCGGCTCATCCAAAACGATGTGGCCGATGTCATGGTTGCCGGCGGAAGCGAAGCCGCCATCACGCCCATGGGGCTATCCGGCTTTGCCCGCATGAACGCGCTCTCCACACGCAATGCCGAGCCCGAAAGTGCAAGCCGGCCGTTCGACCGCGATCGCGATGGCTTCGTGCTTTCTGAAGGCGCCGGTGTTGTTGTGCTCGAAGAACTCGAACACGCGAAGCGTCGCGGAGCCGTGATCTTGGCGGAAGTTCTGGGCTACGGCATGTCCGCCGACGCCTCTCACATGACGGCTCCAGACCCCGGGGGCCAAGGTGCCGCGCGAGCCATCAGCGGAGCGCTACACGACGCGAAGATGAATCCAGAAGACATCGACTACATTAACGCCCACGGCACCAGCACGCCGTTGGGTGATGCTGCCGAAACGACGGCGATCAAAACGGTCTTCGGAAGCCACGCCCACAAACTTGCGGTCTCCAGCACGAAAAGCCAGCTCGGCCATCTGCTGGGCGCCTCCGGTGGCGTGGAGTTCATGATCAGTGCGATGGCCCTGCAGCAGCAGGTCGTGCCGCCCACTATTAATCTTGAAAACCCCGACCCTCAGTGCGACCTCGATTACGTTCCCAATGAAGCCCGCTCGATGAAGATCGAACACGTTCTGAAGAACAGCTTTGGCTTCGGTGGACACAACGCCTGCCTCGTGTTGGGCAAGGCGGCCTGAGGCGAGCAACGCATGGCCATGACCGACCAGCGGGACAACTCGCGCAACGTCGTTATCACCGGCATCGGCATCGTCAGCCCCTTGGGCATCGGCGTCGACGACTTCGCCGGAAAGCTCGCCGACGGCGCCAGCGGTATTGGCCCCATCGACCTGCTCGATTTTTCGGCCGCTCCTTCAAATATGGGCGGGCAGGTCCATGAGTTCACCGAGAAATCTGCTCGCAAGCAGTACCTGAAGGCTCAGCGAAAGAGCATTAAGGTCATGTGCCGAGAGATCCAGATGGGCGTCGCGTCGGCTTCGCTGGCGATCGAGCACTCCGCCGTAGATCTCGAACAGATCGACCACAACCGGTTCGGTGTCGACTTCGGCGCCAACTTAATGCTCAGCCCGCCGATGGCTCTCAAAGACGCCTGTTGGAAATGCGTCGAAGAAAACGGGGCGGGCCGGCAGTTTCATTACGACAAATGGGGACCGGATGGGCTGACCAGCATGGAGCCTCTTTGGCTCTTACGCTATCTACCGAATATGCCCGCCTGCCACATCGGTATCGCCGCCGACGCGCGCGGACCGAACAATTCCATCACGCTCGACGAAGCCTCCGGCAATTTGGCCGTCGGCGAAGCCTTCAGAATCATCGTCCGCAATCGTGCCGACATCATGATCGCCGGAACAACGGGAACCCGCCTGCATCCGGTGAAGACAATCCATGCCGCTCTTTGGGACGAACTTGCGGAGTCTGACGGCCCACCGGAAACCTGGTGTCGCCCGTTCGACTTGAACCGATCCGGTCAGGTCGTCGCAGAAGGCTCCGGCTCGTTCATCCTCGAAGAAGAGAGTCACGCGAAAAACCGCGGTGCGAAAATCTTCGGCGCTCTGCTCGGTGCCGGCTCATCCTGCGTGTGGGACGCCGCCGGCAAGCCGAACGAACGCCTCGCCCTGGTCAACGCCATGCGGGCCGCTCTGCGTGACGCCGGGATGGCGCCCGAGGACATCGGCCACATCAACGCTCACGGCTTAGGCCAACACGTCTCGGACCGAAACGAGGCTTTGGCTATCCAGGACGTCTTCGGTTCTTACACCGAAAAGCTGCCGGTCACCGCATTCAAAAGCTACTTCGGAAACGCCGGCTCCGGCTGCGGTCCGTTGGAGCTGGCCGGTTCACTGTTAGGCCTCGAGCGTGGCGTCGTCCTCCCCACGCTCAACTACACGACCCCCGACCCAGAGTGCCCGCTCGCTGTCGTCCACGGCGAGCCGCTCCCCGTCGACAACAAGACGTTCATGAGCGTCAACGTCACCCGCGTCGGCCAAGCCAGCGTCCTCATCGGCACGGGCGCGTAGCCCCGCTCTGTCGTCGCAACGCAGCCCCGAACGTTGGCGTCCTGGGTTCACGTTGCGGCAGATGATGAGTCGCTGTAACGCCTCGGAGGCAACGAGGTCCTTCGGTTACCGACGGGCCGCTATCTCGTCGAGCCGAGCAGCAACGTCGTCAACACCGATCGAGCTGCTCTGTGACAGAAGGTGGCGTCGTCATCCGCCGGCTTGCCACGTGTCTTGCTCTATTTCAGGCGTGCTAATGACTCTTTTTGCCTTCGAAGTACTCGTGGGATATGCTGCGGTGTGTTAGCGTCGCGGCCAATTGTCGTGCTTGAAGCTCATTCCCGGTCAAGGCGACGAAATCTATCGGCGACACGTGGTCGGTTGAGCGCGTTCGTTCGGCGTGAAGCAATTCGAAAACGACTTCCGTATCGACGAAGGCGGACCATCTGAATTGGGTGCAAAAAGTGCAAGCTGACGACGACGCCAATTCGTCTCAACCGACCGATGCCGCCGGATTCTGCGAGCGGGGCGGGTCGCTCTACCATGAGGGGAAGTACGATGCAGCCTTGGCTGATTTGAACGAAGCGATTCGGCTCGATCCCGAGTTGGCCAACGCTTACATGTGTCGAGGAGTCGTCTTCTATTCCCAAGGCGAATTCGATCGATCTGTCGACGACCTCACGGAGTCCATTCGGTTAGATTTCGAATGTCGTGGGTCGCACGCTTGGCGCGGTGCAGCGCACTACATGCAGGGCAGAATCGACGAAGCGATATCGGACTATTCAGAGGCAATCAGGCTCGATTCGACGCAGTCGAACGAGTTTTTGAACCGGGCCAATGCGTATCACCGAAACGGACAATACGACGAGGCGATCGCCGACTATTCAGAGGCGATCAACCTCGTTCCGGATGCAGCCAAAGGCTGCGTTGGACGCGGGAAAACGCACGTCCGTCTTAAGAATTATGAACAGGCTCTGGCGGATTTCGATGCGGCCATTCGGCTTGATCCAGGTTGTGCCCAGGCATTCTTTTTCCGTGGGCGTGTTCATCACAAACAGAACGAACTGCAACAGGCGATCCTCGATTTTACCGAGGCCATTCGGCTCGATCCGCAACGCGCCGCAGCGTACCGCCGTCGCGGTCGAGCGTGGTTAGCGCTCGGTGATCTAAAGCAGGCCACCGTCGATTTCGACGAGGCACGTCGGGTCGACGCCGGCGATCGCTCTCCGCTCGAAGCGCAGGCTGAGTCGTCTGATGATCTTCGCAAACCAGTCAAAGCCGATGAAGAATCCAATACAGCCGACCAGGTCGATTCAACAGAAAGCCAAGCCATGTCTGGGCGATCTCCCCTCATCTCCTCGTTGCTCCATAGTCGTTTTAAAGATGTCTCACCGGACTCGCTGACGATTACAGAACGGCGGTTTCCTGGCCGCGTTCGCGCCGACTTGCAGCGCGCCGTCGACGACCTGTTCGAAGACACGACGATCTGCCATTTTTGCGGAGTTCGTGCGCAGCGTTCCCGGGGCGGAATCGATTTCACCGACTTGCTCGTGCCACGAGAAAGAGATCCCGTCCTGTCCGTTCCGCCGCAATACGAGGAAGTGGACGTCGGTGAAGAACTGCCTATTCGCTGCCTCAAGGAAGGGCTGTGGCTGCTTGAAGACGATGGAAATCGATTCGCCGTCTTTCTTGACCCGGGCGACGGTCTCTTGGAACGTGCCTACGGCCTCCAAGGCGTGCGATTTCAGGTGGCCACGACGAACGACGAAGCAGGAACGCGCCTGTCCCAGAACGTGTTAGGGCAACTGGAACGGTACGTACAAGAAGCGAGGTCCTATCGGGGAAAGGTGCTCTCGCTGGAAGTCGGCCAGGTGTATACGGGGAAATCGACGGGAATCATGGTCCACAAGTTGCGCGAAGTCGCGCGTGACGAAGTCGTCCTGCCGCAGAGAACTCTCGAATTGCTCGATCGCAACATCGGGCAATTCGTACGCCAGCGTCCGCGTCTTGCGGAGAGGGGTCTGGCAACGAAAAAGGGCCTGTTATTCTACGGGCCGCCCGGTGCGGGCAAGACCCACACCATCCACTACCTCGCCGGCTCGATGGACGACATGACCACCCTTCTGATTTCCGCCGAACAGGTTTCGCTGTTGGGAGAATACATGACGCTCGCGCGGCTGTTGCAACCCAGCATGGTCATCATCGAAGACGCCGACCTGATCGGTCGCGACCGAAGCACGATGGAAAGCGCGTGCTCCGAATCGCTGCTCAACAAGCTGTTAAATGAAATGGACGGGCTCAAGGAAGATTCCGACATCCTGTTCATCCTCACGACAAACCGTCCCGAAGCGCTGGAAGCGGCTCTCAAGTCCCGGCCGGGACGCATCGATCAGGCGATCGAGTTTCCGCTCCCCGACGAGGAAGGCCGCAGGATGCTCGTCCGGCAATACTCGGGAAACGTTTTGGTGCCGGATGACGTCGCCGAGCCCATCGTCGAGCGAACCGAGAACGTAAGCTGTGCATTCATCAAAGAGCTGATGCGCAGAACCGTTCAGTTTCAACTCGAACGCGACGATTCGTCCGACGTCGCACTCGCCGACGTCGAAGGTGCCCTGGAAGAACTGCTCGTCCACGGGGGCTCGCTCAACCGCAAACTCCTCGGCGGACAACTGACCGGCTCAGCGGAGAGCCCTCAGCGGGTGTGAATGTGATTGAATGCGAAGACGGCGCGTTACTGGGAAAACGCAACCGGCACAACTTGCCGTCCGGCCGGCTTGTTCGACCAAGAACCCGGTGTTGAACATCCCCGCCGAAACGGGCCGAGCAGCCGCCTCGTCAGCACCGATCGAGCTGCTCTGACAGAAGGTGGCATCGTCGTCCGCCGGCTTGCCACGTGTCTTGTTCTATGGCAGGCGTGCTAATAACTCTTTTTGCGTTCGGAGTACTCGCGGGATATGCTGTTGTGTGTAAGCGTCGCGGCCAATTATCTTGCTTGAGGTCTGCTCGCCGTGAGAACGACAAAACCGGTCCGCGACACGTTGTACCTGGCCGCCCTGCTATTGGTCGCGGTGATTGGCGCTTATGGCTACATCGAGAGCGCGCCGGGTCGCAGACAACTCGAGGCCATCGCCGCGATTGAAAAACTAGGTGCGCACGTCACGATTAACAAGAGGCAACCGGGCGCCCCGGTGACGGTGGTGGCCTTTGGTGAAATCCCTGTGACCGACGCTGGGCTTGCCCACTTGAAGGAAATGACGGAACTACGGCGGCTTGTCGCCGGCAGCAGCCAGGTCACCGACGCCGGGCTCGCTCACCTAAGGGAATTGACGAACCTCAATCTGCTGTACGTCTCCGACACCCAGGTGTCCGATACCGGGCTCGTGCATCTGAAAGGCATGACCGGCCTCCGCGATGTGAGGCTCGCCGGCACCCAGGTCGCCGACGCGGGACTGGTCCACTTAACCGGGTTGACGAGCCTCGAAACGATTGACCTCTCGGACACCCAGGTGACCGACGTCGGCCTGACGCACATGGCGAAGCTGCCCAACCTCATCTCATTGTATCTCGCCGGCACGCAGGTTTCCGACGCCGGGTTGATCCAACTCAAAGGGTTGACCAACCTCCGAGTATTGAATCTCGTTGGCACTCAGGTCACCGACGAGGGACTGTTTGGGCTCAACGAGGCGCTGCCGAATTGCCATATCTCGCCCAGCATCCCCCCGCCGATCGGGCTCTTTTAGGCGCTGCGATGATCGGTTGTTGCCTCTTGCTCGGCGCTTCCGATTGCCGACAGGCCAGTCTCCGTCGTCACGTTTAGGTCGTCTAGCTCGACGACTGCTGTGATGCCTGGCGTCTTAGGATCGTGTGGTAGATCAGACCGATAAACAGCAGGTCGGCCTCGTTGTATGTTTCGTCGCCTTTGACGAACCAGCCTCCTTCGCACAGGCCGATGCGGTTCACCTCTGCCAGCGTAAGGTTGTCTTGCTCGACGAGAAACCCGGTATTAAACATCCCCGCTGAAACGAGCCGAGCCGGGCCGCTGCTGAGTGATAAGTCCCAGGCACGCGTGAACACACCACTTCGATTCGCTTCTGCCAGCACGTTTCCGGCGGCATCGGTCAACGTAAACCGGCTCCCGAGCCAAGACTGCTTCTCGAGACAAAGCCGCCGCTGCCCGCGCAGGTGAACCTCGACCCGTTCGCTCATCCACCGCCCCCGAAACTCACCAAGCGGCCGCCCATCGACCTTGAGCACATACCGATTTGAAAAACAACTCGGCGAGCGGGCTTTTAGGATCATGGGTTGGGTGTCCCGTGGGGTATCGCTGATATCACCGCCGAACGCGGGTGCAAGCGGCAGATCACTTTCGTCAACCTCGCACGAGGCCAGTTAATCCGGCAGCGAGCAGTGCACTGAGTGTCCAACCGAAGATCGTATGTAGCCAAAGGTATCCACGCAACAAACCGCCGGTTCGGCACGAAAATGGCCCAATGGGCAACTCACGACCGCGACTCGCACTTGGACGCCAATACTTAGCCTGATGCAGGTCAATCAACGGAACGAACGCATCAAGGGAATAGACCAGCACGTTAAGCCTCGGATACCGTTCCTTGTCCGTGTCGATTTTCCTGTCTGTTGGCAACATGATCTGCGTATCCAGCGCCTGGGACGCACTGCGCCCCTCGCGTGCGCCAGACCAGAAGACCAATGTTCCAAGGAAAATGATAACAATCATCGTCCAAACCGCCATGAACGGATAATGTCCGTAGCCAATCATGCGGCCGAATGTTTGATGCCAAAAAACCTGTTCCCACAGCCAACTCAACGAAAACGACGATAGTCGCATTCGTTCACGCTCTTTTTCGATCAGTACTTCTTTCGCCGCGTAAATGTGCCCCGAATCATACAGTACCTTTGCGAGTTGTTCGTAAGGTTGCGGACGAAAATGATCGTCCGGCTGTAGTGCAAGCCAGTCCTTGCGCGACTCCGCATCCTGCGGAGAGTCGTCGGCAATTTGGTCATACGTCAGCCCGTCAAGGTGCATGTGACCCTCGCCCGGCCAGCCGTCGCAATCGTCCATCAGCAGCCCAATCTCTGCATTTCGTAGATCAAGTGTGAATCCCAATGCATCCTTCAAGATGAAAGCCCCATCGATCTTTGCGGAGTGAATCGACACCCTGCCTTCGGCTTGGAAGCCCTCGGCCAGAATGACGTTGCCGGTGATTCGGGCGCCGTCACAGCTGAGCGCATTGCCATCAGGATTGCTAAAGCGACCGCCCTCGCAGCTCA
>Ga0315336_1002943_pt1 | contig 24192 bp, 17 predicted proteins | sample ASW5metaG_FD_204512 | JGI IMG/M metagenome (GOLD analysis project Ga0315336, IMG submission 204512) | Ammonia-oxidizing marine archaeal communities from Monterey Bay, California, United States - ASW #5 | ecosystem: Environmental > Aquatic > Marine > Intertidal zone | place: USA: California... | reverse complement strand
GTTGGGAATGTTGAATTTCTCTAGCTCGCGACCCTTGGGGTCGTTGATGATGACTTCACCGTTACGCGTGAGCACCAACTCCGCCCCCTCAGCGTTTTGCACGCTGCGGATACGAGCAAAGCGAATCTGGCCGGCGCGGCGCGAACGAATTTCGTTCTCCTCGACCTCACGTGATGCAGTGCCGCCGATGTGGAATGTCCGCATCGTCAACTGCGTTCCGGGCTCACCGATGCTTTGAGCGGCAATAATCCCAACCGCGAGACCTTCTTCCACCAACGAACCGGACGACAGATCCATGCCGTAGCATAGCTGACACATACCCAGAGTCGCCTCACAAGTCATCGGGCTGCGGACCTGGATTTTCTCCAGACCGAGAGCTTCGATTTGCCGCGCGATGTCGATCGTGATGAGTTCATCCTCACGGACGATCACCGTGTCCGTAATAGGATTGACGATGTTCGTCCGGCTTACACGGCCTCGAATGGCGTCAGCGAGACTCACCTCGACCTTTTCGCCGCGGTAGACGACGCCGCGCGTAATCCCCTTGGTTGTTTCACAGTCGTGCACGTTGATGACCATGTTCTGACAGATGTCGGCCAGCTTACGCGTCAGATAACCGCTGTCGGCTGTCTTGAGCGCGGTATCGGCTAGACCTTTGCGGGCACCGTGCGTCGAGCTAAAGTACTCGAGCACTGTCAAACCCTCTCGGAAGTTTGCCTTGATCGGCGTCTCGATGATCTCGCCGCTTGGCTTGGCCATCAGACCGCGCATGCCGGCCAGCTGCCGCATCTGCTCGACACCACCACGCGCGCCTGAGTTGGCCATCAGGAAGATCGGATTGACGTAAGCTCCCTCGTCACGGAAGTCGTGCTCCAACTCGTGCATCATCGACTTCGTGATCTGCTCGCGGGCATTCGTCCACGTATCGAGCACCTTGTTGTACCGTTCTTGGTTCGTGATGATGCCGCGATCAAATAACTTTTGCTGCTTCAACACCGCGGTCTCGGCATCCGAAATTACCTTGACCTTGTTGGGAGCGGTCTTGAGGTCGCTTGTGGCAAACGACATGCCACTTTCCGTCGCCTCATGGAAGCCGATCGACTTCATGACATCGAGTAAATCGATGGTGTGACGGCGGCCGAGTTGTTGGTAGCAATCGGAAATGACGTTGGCCAGATCCTTGCTCTTCATGGTGTCATTGTAAAAAGACATTTGAGGTGGCAGAACGTCGTTGAACATGACACGCCCCACAGTCGTGGTGATTAGACCGCCGGGCTTGAAGTCTTCGGCGCCCTCTCCTTTGACGCGTTTCCCCCTAGGCATTCGGACCTTGATGATCGCGTGCCGTGCAATCTTCTTCTGCGCAAAAGCCAAGTGCACTTCTTCCGTCGAAGCGAAGGCCATACCCTCGCCGGGGCGGCCCGGCCTTTTCAGCGTCAGGTAGTAGCAGCCCATCACGATATCTTGTGATGCGCTAATAATTGGCGCACCATTGGCCGGACTGAAGATGTTGTTCGTCGACATCATCAGCGTGGTGGCTTCAACCTGCGCCTCGATCGAAAGGGGCAAGTGGACGGCCATTTGGTCGCCGTCGAAATCGGCATTGAAACCTTTGCACACAAGCGGGTGGACCTTGATGGCGTTTCCTTCGATCAACACCGGCTCAAAGGCCTGAATGCCCATCCGGTGCAGCGTGGGAGCCCGGTTCAAGAGAACCGGGTGCCTCGTAATCACCTCGTCCAAAATGTCCCAAACGTCTTCGTCGCGCCGTTCGAGCATTCGCTTGGCGCTCTTAATCGTATCGGCGTGCCCAAGTTCCTTGAGCCGACGAATCACGAACGGCTGAAAGAGTTCCAGCGCAATCTTTTTCGGCAAACCGCACTGGTGAAGCCGCAGCTCCGGACCAACGACGATGACGCTTCTGGCCGAGTAGTCGACCCGTTTTCCAAGCAAGTTTTCACGGAAGCGGCCTTGCTTGCCCTTGATCATGTCGGTGAGCGACTTGAGCGGGCGGTTCGAGGAGCCCAAAACGGGGCGCTTGCAACGATTGTTGTCGAACAGTGCGTCGACCGACTGCTGAAGCATTCGCTTTTCGTTCCGGACGATGACTTCCGGTGCGTTCAAGTCGACGAGTTTCTTGAGCCGGTTGTTTCGGTTGATGATCCGCCGGTAAAGGTCGTTTAAGTCACTGGTCGCGAAATTCCCCGAATCAAGCAGCACGAGCGGCCTGAGATCCGGCGGAATGACGGGCGTGACATCAAGAACCATCCACTCGGGCTTGTTGTCGCTGTCTCGAAGCGCTTCGATAATCTTGAGTCTTTTGATCAGATCCTTAATTTTTTGCTGGCTGCCCGATTCCTTCAACTCGGCGCGTAGCGAGACCGACAGCTCGACGAGATTCAACTGCATCAGCAGCTTCTTGACGGCCTCGGCTCCCATGTCGATCTCGAAGGAGTCCTCACCGTATTTGGCTTTGGCCTGCCTGGCTTCTTCTTCGGTCAGCAACTGGCGCGGACGCAGCGGAGTATCACCCGGATCGATGACGATGTAGTCCTGGAAATAGACGACCTTTTCCAGCGACGTCGTTTTCACGTCAAGTAGCGCGCCGAGGCGGCTGGGCATCGACTTAAAGAACCAGATATGCACGACGGGGGCGGCGAGCTCAATGTGTCCCATTCGCTTACGGCGGACACGGCTGTGTGTGACCTTCACACCGCAACGGTCGCAGATCATGCCCTTGTATTTCATTCCGCGGTACTTACCGCAGGCGCACTCCCAGTCCTTCTCGGGGCCGAAGATGCGCTCGCAAAATAGCCCGTCGCGCTCCGGCCGGTACGTACGGTAATTGATCGTTTCCGGCTTTTTGACTTCGCCGAACGACCAGCTTCGAATGTCGTGCGGGCTGGCCAGCCCAATTTTGATTGCACCGTAGTCGTTGACCCGGTCATAAGAAGTTTCGGCAACGCTCACGTCACACGCTCCTTAAGATTGTTATAGTGTTCAAATCGCGACCCCGTCAGCAGGCCGTTCGAGCCATTATTGACGACTGTATTCTCCCAGCACGACGATAACGTCATGCCTTCGCGCAAGACGTCCCGATCACGATGAATCAACCCTGGTTCTTCTCCAGCTGTAGATTCAAACAGAGACCGCGAATTTCGCTGTTCAGCACGTCAAAGCTGGCCGGAGTGCCAGCCTCGAGCGTGTTCTCTCCCTTGACCATCGATTCGTAGATTTTTGTACGACCCTCGACGTCGTCGCTCTTGACGGTCAACAATTCCTGCAGGAGGTATGAGGCGCCGTAGGCTTCCAGCGCCCAGACTTCCATCTCTCCAAACCTCTGCCCACCGAACCGTGCCTTGCCACCCAACGGCTGTTGGGTAATCAGCGAGTACGGACCTGTCGCCCGTGCATGCACCTTGTCATCTACGAGGTGATGCAGCTTGAGCATGTAAATCTGGCCGACCGTAACCCGCTGCTCAAACGATTCGCCGGTACGGCCGTCGAACAACTCCGACTTGCCATCCCTGGGACAACCCGCGTCGACCAAGCAATCACGAATTTGATCTTCCGTGGCACCGTCGAAAACGGGGCAGATTGCGCGGAAACCCAACTTTGTCGCCGCCCAGCCAAGATGTGTCTCCAAGATCTGGCCGACGTTCATTCGGCTCGGAACACCCAGAGGGTTGAGAATGATGTCAACCGGTGTCCCATCGGCCAGGAAGGGCATGTCTTCGACGGGTAGAATTTTCGAGATGACCCCCTTATTTCCATGGCGGCCAGCCATCTTGTCGCCAACGGAAATCTGCCGTTTGGAGGCCACGTAAACCTTCACCATCTGCAAGACGCCGCTGGGAAGTTCATCTCCACGCTTCATGCTATTGAGCGTCTGGTCTCGATCATCGAGAGTGGCCTCAACATCCGGCCAGAGTTCTTTAACGATCTTGTTGAGGTCCGCCTTTTTCTGGGGGCTGCGAATATCCAACTGTTCGAAGTGGGACTGAAACTCGGTCGCATACTCGGCGACGAACTTGACATCGTCGATTTCGCGAAGCTCTCGGCCTTCTTCGTCGGACAGATGGCGACCGAGAGTTCTCTCGAAATCGACCAGGAACTGCTGGAACGCGGCCGCCACGGTGGCATTACCGGCCGCTTCGGCCTTCTTGAGTTCCGACTCAAACTTCTTGCGTTCGAGATCAGATAGGCTCATTCGACGTGAGAATCGCTCGGTGTGAATCACAATTCCCTCAACACCGCTGGGAACTTCGAGCGACTCGTTCTTCACATCCTCACCGGCGCGGCCAAAAATCGCCTGCAGCAGCTTTTCTTCGGGTGTCAGCTCGGATTTCGCCTTGGGCGAAACTTTTCCGACGAGAACGTCGCCCGGCTGCACGCGTGTTCCAACGATGACGATGCCGCCGTCATCCAAATGCCTGAGCGCTTTTTCGCTGACGTTGGGAATATCCCGCGTAAACTCCTCCTTGCCCAATTTTGTCTCGCGGATTTCTACGTCGAATTCGTCAATGTGAATCGACGTGTAGACATCTTCCTTTACCAAACGCTCAGAGAGAATAATTGCGTCTTCGAAGTTGTAACCTTCCCACGACATGAACGCCACGAGCACGTTGCGGCCGAGCGCTAACCGCCCGTCCTGCGTCGCGGCCGAATCGCAAAGCAGTTGGCCTCGCTTGACCTTTTGCCCGAGTTCGACCACCGGCTTCTGATCCAAGCAGGTTCGTTCATTCAAACCGCTGAATTTTCGTAGAGGGTAATTCTTGCCATCCACTTCAATGCGTTCGGCGTCGACGTAGGTGACTTTGCCTGCTCGCTCGGCCCGAACGAGCATGCCCGAGTTTTCTGCGACAGTCGATTCCATGCCCGTGCCGACAACAGGAGCCTCCGCGATCAAGAGCGGAACCGCCTGCCGCTGCATGTTCGAACCCATGAGTGCCCGGTTGGCGTCGTCGTGTTCGAGAAATGGGATCAGACCAGCCGATACGCCCACCATTTGTGACGGGGCGACGTCGATGAAATCGGCTTCATCGCGTCCCACCCATACAACATCGTCGCGATGGCGTGCCAGGACGCGGTTTCCCGAAAGCTGACCGTTGTTCATCGGAGTGTCGGCCGGAACGACATACACGTCGGATTCTTCATCGGCACGTAGCCACTCGATCTCGTCCGTCAGTTTGCCCTTTCTGATCCGACGATAGGGGGTGATGAGAAAGCCGTAATCGTCCACCTCGGCAAAAAAGCTTAAGCTCGATATGAGGCCGATGTTTGTCCCTTCCGGTGTTTCGATCGGACAGATGCGGCCGTAGTGAGAAATGTGTACGTCGCGAACTTCAAAACCAGCCCGCTTGCGGTTCAAACCACCCGGACCCAGCGCGCTCAAACGCCGCTCGTGAGTCAACATCGATAATGGATTCGTTTGGTCGACGACCTGAGAAAGTTCGCTACGACCGAAGAAGAAATCAATTGCTGCGGAAACGCTTTTGGGGTTGATGAGCGTTCGAGGCGTCATTTCGTCGACGTCCTTAAGACTCATCCGCTCTTGTACCGTCCGGCGAAGTTTAAGAAACCCTTTGCGAATCTCGTCACACGCCAATTCGTCGATCGTCCTGAGCCGCCGATTGCCCAAATTGTCGATGTCGTCGACGTGCGCGGAACCGTCGCCGGTACGCAAACGGACCAGGTAGCGGATCGCGTTAATAAAGTCTTCCGGCCGGAGCGTCATCTCCGTATCAGAAATCTCCTGGTCAAACTTACGGTTGATACGAAAACGGCCGACCCGCCCTAGTCGATATCGATTCACGTCGAAGAACTTCTCGCGAAAGAGATCGGTCGCCTTTTCTAGTTGAGGCGGATTGCCCGGCCGGAGCCGCTGATAGATCCGCAACAAGGCTTCCTGATGGCTGCCGGTCGCATCTTCGAGAATACTGTTGAGTACCAATGGGTCGTGGACACCTTCGATGATCTCAACACTCTTCAGTCCCGACTGACTGATCTCGACAGCCTCTTCCTCACCGATCTGGTGGCAACATTCGACAATAATCTCGCCGCAACGTTCGTGCTTGGGAGGATAGATGATGTCGTCAGCGGCATACTTGCCGGCTAACCCCTCACCGCCACCGCTCTTGGTCACTCGAAATGACTTCGTGTCGTGGAACAACTGAATGAGTGCGGGATCGGTCGAATATTCGGACGACATTGCGCGGAGTAGAGTCATTGCCGAAAACTTGCCGCTCTGATCGATCCGCACGCCAAGAGCTTCTTTCTTGCTGACAACCAGCTCGATCCAACTGCCTCGTTCCGGAATGACGCGGCAAGAGTAGCTCTTTCGTTCGCCCGGTTCGGACGTGTGGACAAAATCAACGCCCGGTGAGCGATGCAATTGACTGACAACAACCCGCTCGGCGCCGTTGATGATGAATTCGCCGCCACCAATCATGATTGGCATGTCACCCAGATAGACCTCTTCCTCGACCGGCTGCTCTTTGATGAGCCGCAGCCAGACACGAAACGGGCGACCATAGGTTAGTCGCAACTGCCGACATTCCGTCGGCGTATAGCGAGGCTTGCCAAGCTCGTACTTGACGTACTCAAGCCGGAACCGACCATCATAGCTTTCGATTGGGAACACCTCGCGCAGGATGCCCTCGAGCCCCTGAGCCTTTCTCTCGCGCGGCCCACGTCCCGTCTGAAGAAAGGACTTATAGGAATCTGTCTGAATTTTCGTCAGATCGCCCTGCGCCATGGCGGCGTTTTCGATCGTGCCAAAATTGCGAGTGTTTTCCAGCCTAATGGTCCGTTGGGCGGGAATCGGCATGCGTTGCTCTCTTTCCTTGGTTACAGTCGATTGCGATGCGGCGTGTTGAACGGAGAACCGGTGTTGGCGTTCAACCGGCGATCAACATATTGCGCACGGCTCGTCGGGCTGGTGTGATTTGCCAATGCCGCCCTCACAGCGCGCAACACGAACGGCAACAGGCTCGCCATCGAAAGAATTCGGCAAACACAGGGATCATTTGCTGTCAAAGTGGTTGCTCGAAAATGCCAGGATTTTCAATTCAGGCGACAAGCAGCCAACCGATCGAAACCGGCTTGCCCGAATCACCTCAAAAACACCGATTGGTGGCGACACAACAGTTACAAACGACACGGCGACGAACAACACTGTGGGCAGATCATGGCATCATCTTTCAGGGCCGCGTGGCTGGCCGAAACACCACGTGTCGTTGTGTCTTGCGTACTCGTTTGCTGAGGCTAAGACGCGACGCACCATTTCACAGCGACTCCGGCACGGCGAATTCGAGCGCCGGTCCCCCGGCGCCGCCCGACCGATTCCGACGGCAATGCACGCTCTTCTCCAGGCTCGCTGAGAACTCTCGCCGCAGACAACAGACAACACCTACCGCCTGAATACAACCGGCCGTGCCACCTGTCCGATTACTTGATTTCGCAGGTGCCACCGACAGCTTCGACTTCCGCCTTGAGCTTCTCGGCATCTTCCTTCGAAACACCTTCCTTGAGCGATGCCGGAACGCCCTCGACGAGCGCTTTGGCCTCTTTGAGACCCAAACCGGTTGCACCGCGGACGACCTTGATGACGGGAATCTTGCTATCACCAAAACTGGTCAGCACGAGATCGAATTCGGTCTGCTCTTCAGCAGGGCCTGCACCGCCGTCACCGGCCGGCCCAGCCATCATCACCGCGCCGCCGCTGGCCGGCTCGATGCCGTGAACATCCTTCAAATAGTCCGACAGGTTCTTGGCCTGCAGAAGAGTCAAGCCGACAATCTTGTCGCCCAAATCCTTGGTTTCATCACTGTACTCAACAGGTGCCTCAGCCGTTGACATCGCTTCGTTCCCTTTCTCATCAACTCGACAGGAAAAACTGTTTCTTTTCGGCCAGCACCATCAATCGACGGCGCTTTCATGTTATGCTTCGACTCTCGTTGCGACGAATCGCCCGTTCGTCACATATCGCCCCGACCGAACACGAAAGGCCCGGCCCGGACGTCGCAATACTTCGTCTTTCAGTCGTCGTCTTTGTCGACGATTGACTGTAGTTGTCCACCCAATTCTCCGCCCGCCCCCAACAATGCCGCCGACAGCTTCGCTCCCGGACTCAACGCCAAACCGACAATCTGCCCGATCAACTCTTCACGGCTCGGGCTCTTGCTCAGACTATCGACATCTTCCGAGGTCAGAGACGTTCCCTCGACGGCGCCGCCTTTAATCTCGATTTCCTTGAGATCTTTGGCCCATTTCGCAATCTCACGGGAAAGATCGACGACATCTTCGCCGCCCCAAACGAGCGTGGATGGACCGACAAGATAGGGGTCAAGGGCCGTGAGGCCTTCGTCATTCAACGCACGCCGGGCCAGCGAATTTCGCACCGAGAGCATCGTGATCTTCCGCTCGCGCAACGCGAGCCGAAACCGATTCGTGTCGACCGCATCCAACTTCGCCGCGTCGATGACAAGCATGTCGCGCGTGCCAGCGAGACGACTCTGAATGTCGGAGACGACCATCTCTTTGATTGCTTTACTCATGACTCACAGCTAAAAATGGTTCGCTTTGATGTTAAAACGCTTCGCGCTTGCTGCTGCCGGTGGCTCAAATGCACCGACGTCGAACTCAAACGGACGACTAGGCAGCGACCACAATTCCGGGGCTGTTCGTCGCCGTGAGCGCGATGCTGCGCACGTAATTCCCTTTACCCGATGCCGGCCGCAGCGAATGGATAAACTTCAGCAGTGCATCCACGTTATCAATCAGCTTTGATTCATCGAAGGACGTTTTCCCAACCACGCAATGCACGATTCCGGCGGCATCGCAGCGGAACTCAACTTTGCCCGCCTTATACTCCTTGACGGTTGTGGCCACATCCTGCGTCACGGTTCCCGCTCGCGGTGATGGCATGAGACCGCGCGGGCCAAGCACCTTGCCGAGCGGACCCACGACACCCATCATGTCCGGCGTCGCAATAGCAACATCGAATTCGAGCCAGCCACCCTTTATTTTGTCTCCAAGTTCCTTGCCGCCGACATGGTCGGCCCCAGCCTCTTCGGCAATCGCGACGTTGTCTCCCTGAGCAAACACGAGAACCCGCTGTGACTTGCCAATGCCGTGCGGAAGGACGATCGAACCGCGCACAATCTGGTCGGCCTGTTTCGGATCGACACCGAGTCGCACTGCAATCTCAACCGTCTGATCGTACTTACACGCTTTGACACCTTCCGGCAGGGAAGCCTCAAGCCCCTTAAGTTCCTTTACCGCCGTATCGAGATTAACGGCCCCAAGACTGGCGACCTTCTCCCGCAAGAACTTCATTCGCTTTGACTGTTTCGCCATCTTGAACTCACTCGCCTAACCCGGAACACATCCACCAACGCCAACAAACTAAGAACACCCGCACCCAAAACAAATTGCCAACGAGGAACGACCGCGGTACAGCGCGAAACTGAAAAGAGCTACGGCCCGAAATCGACCGCGGCACGCACAGTGTCTCAAGACGCCCCTGTAGCTAGTCCACAACCTCCAACCCCATACTACGGGCTGTACCCGCGATTATCCGGGAAGCATGCTCCATATCCGACGCATTCAGGTCATCCATTTTGGTCTTCGCAATATCGATCAACTGATCCTTCGTCACCACTCCGACCTTCTCAGCCTTAGGGCTTCCCGACCCCTTGGCAATCTGCGCCGCCTTTTTCAACAGCACTGCTGCCGGCGGACTCTTGGTGACGAATTCGAACGAACGATCATTGTAAACTGTGATGACAACCGGAATGAGCATTCCGTCGGCATCTTTCGTCTGGTCGTTGAATTGCTGGACGAATTGCCCAATGTTCACGCCATGGGGCCCGAGTGCCGTACCAACCGGCGGCGCCGGCGTCGCCTTACCACCGGGCACCTGGACTTTGATTTCTGCAACAACCTGTTTCGCCATCGATTAATTTCTAGATCCCGATCGGGATAACTGTGGCGGTTGTCGGACGATTCTTGGTCTTTGAATATCGTCTCTACGCCGCCAGAACCGGCTACACTTATGTCGAATGCGATCTAGTGCCCGTACGAGGGTCTCCCTTTTAGACATCCTTTTCGCTACGAGCTTAGACATCCCTTTCGCTACGAGCATTGAGCAAAGCCAACACTTCGCCGACGAAAGCACGCTCGCCACCGAAACCGGCGACACAGCCCACCCAACGGAACACGAACCGAACCCAGGCGACGACTCGTCACCGATCAAAGCTGCCGTTCGCACGCTGCCACCAACACTACAATTTTTCAACCTGCCAATACTCAAGCTCCGTCGGAACGGAACGACCGAAAATCTCAACCAAGACAGTGATCTTCCCATGCTCTTCGTCGATCGTGTCGATTGCACCTTCAAAACTCTCGAACGGCCCCTCCTTGATCTTGACGGTCTCGCCTACAGCCAAATCGATTTTGATTTTGGCTGGCTCGACGTCCTTGTCGCCCTCGCGCCCGAGCATGCGATTGATTTCCTCGCCCTGCATCGGGATTGGTTTGCCGGCGGAGCCAGTGAAATCACCGACTCCGCCAGTATCGCGAACGAGATACCACGTCTCGTCGTTGAGCACCATCTGAACCATGATGTACCCGGGGTACAACTTCCGCTCGGTGACTCGCTTCTTCCCCCCCTTAGTCTTCTCGACGACCTTCTCGGTCGGAATAATCACTTCGCCGAAAAACGATTCAAGACCTTCGCGCTTGATTCGCCGCAACAACGACTCGCGGATCGATTTCTCGCGATTGCTCTGGACCTTAAGCACGTACCATTGGTTTTCGTCGCCATCGCCGCGCACAGCGACGTCACTCGTTGCGTTTTCCGGCGCCGAGTCCACTGATCCGGTCTCCTCTGCGGAATCTGAGTGTTCGTCCATTCGGAGCCTCTGAGATTTCCCCCGCCCAATCTCACGGACGTTCAGCCTGGTGAGACAACCGAGACGTACCACACCTTTCCGCAATCGCCTGAAGAAGTCAATATGGGCGATGACGGCCAATATTTCAAGAACAACACCCCACAGTTGTCGAAGAATTTCCCGAAGGCTGTTCGCGCAACGGCCACCCGAACAAAAATTTGCATCTCATCGTCGGCCGGCGGACAGATCTGCCCGAATTTCAGCAACCTTAATAGCTTCATCTTGAAGCAAACACAGCGGACAGCAGCATCAATCAGCCGTCCATCCTGAGAAAGCGAATCACAGTAAAAGCCCAATTCCAGAACACATCAAACGCAAACAGCGACAGACCGAGAAACACCATCGTGAAAATCACGACAATTGTCGCCCGGATTAGTTCGCCCTTGCTTGCCCACGACACTTTGTCCATTTCCGCCTCGACGGCGATCAAGAAATCAGCGTATTTGGGGTAATTCAACGAGCGAAAAATGACCCAGAACCCCAGAACCGCCAACAGAAGCGGAATTCCATTGCTAATGGTCGGATCATTTCCGGCCAGCGGCCCCTTGCTCAACGTCCAGGCCCCGAAAGCAACAATCAGCCCCAGGCACGCGCCAGACACCTGCCGGGCGAGCCGGCCCTGATTCCGCTTGTAAAGATTGAGTGCGACAATTTCACCCAAAAAACTCGATACGTTTGTTTTTTTTGCCATGTTTTCTTAGTCAAACGAGTGCTGCCAAATTAATGAGAGGCTGTCGGCGTATCACCGAAATCAACAGTTCGCCCTAACGTGCTGGATAATACGCGACCGAACACCTTTCCCACGGGCAACAATCCCTTGGCACCAGACACCGATTTTCACGGCCCAGTACAGCCTCTGAACATACTCACACCGGCGTTGACGTTTGCAAGCGTGAAACGAGCTTGCCTACAGCCATTCCGCCAACCATCTGCGATACCGCCGGGGCACGCGCCCGTCGAACAGAGAACCGAAGATAGCCCAATGCACGGGCGGAGGGACTTGAACCCCCAACCGCCGGATTTGGAATCCGGTGCTCTGCCAATTGAGCTACACCCGTAGGCCTGAACGCATCGACGAATCGCCGCGATACGCCATGAGACAACCCCGGCACGAGACCGACCATCCCAGGAACAGCCCATACCTCATCTGCAACTTCCCCTACTTTTTACGCGATTCCTTGTGAACTGTGTGCCGCCGCAACTTCGGACAATACTTCTTGAGTTCGAGCCGCTCAGTCCCACGCGTCTCCTTGATCACGCGGTAATTGCGCATTCCGGTTTCCGTGCATTCCAACCAGACATATTCACGCATCTCTTCTCTCCACGACGATCAGACGCCACAAGAACCTGTCCGCCAAAAACCGCCGGCCGGCCCGAGAGAGATCACTTTTGGATCACTCTTCCAGCCAACCCGGCCGTAGCACGCCCTACTACTCGACCACCTTAGTCACTACGCCGGAACCAACGGTGCGACCACCTTCACGGATCGCGAAGCGGCTTCCTTCGTCCATCGCAATGGGCTTGCCAAGCTCGACTTCGAGCGTCACGTTGTCCCCCGGCATACACATTTCCGCGCCACCCATTAGAGAAGCCGCGCCGGTGACGTCGGTCGTTCGAAAATAGAACTGCGGGCGATACCCACTGAAGAAGGGCGTGTGGCGGCCACCCTCTTCTTTGCTCAGCACATAGATCTCACCTTCAAACTTGGTGTGGGGAGTGATCGTCTTGGGATGTGCGAGCACCTGCCCTCGCTCAACTTCATCTTTCTTGGTACCCCGAAGTAGCACACCCACGTTGTCGCCGGCCATACCTTCATCAAGCGTCTTCTGAAACATTTCGACACCGGTACAGGTCGTTTCTTGCGTATCCCGCAGGCCGATAATCTCAACCTTTTCGCCGACTTTGACGGTACCTTGCTCAATCCGCCCTGTGACCACGGTGCCTCGACCCTCAATGGAGAAGACATCCTCGATCGCCATCATGAACGCCTTGTCGGAAATCCGCGTCGGTTCAGGAATGTAGTTGTCCAACGCTTCGAGCAACTCACCGATGCACGTGTTGTAGGCCTCGTCGCCGGGGCTATCCAAGGCCCCCTTGGCATTGCCGCGAATGATCGGAATGTCATCGCCCGGGAAGTCGTTCTTGCTGAGCAACTCCCGCACTTCCATCTCAACAAGCTCAAGCAACTCTTCGTCGTCCACGAGATCGCACTTATTGAGAAACACAACGAGCGCCGGCACATCAACCTGCCTGGCGAGCAAGATGTGCTCACGCGTCTGTGGCATCGGACCGTCGGCGGCCGAGACGACCAGAATCGCGCCGTCCATCTGGGCGGCCCCGGTAATCATGTTCTTGATGTAGTCGGCGTGACCGGGGCAGTCGATGTGAGCATAGTGCCGCGATTCGGACTGGTACTCGACGTGACTCACGGCAATGGTCACCGTTTTGGTGTCGTCACGAACCGTGCCGCCTTTGGCGATGTCGGCATAGCTCTTAAACTCCGCCAAATCCTTTGTCTGCTGAACCGCAAGAATCGCGGCGGTCAATGTCGTCTTTCCATGGTCAATGTGGCCGATCGTGCCGACATTCACGTGCGGCTTTGTCCGTTCAAAAACTTCCTTTGCCATTGGTCAGTCTTCTCCCTGTATATCAATTTAGAGCAGTGCGACGGCCGACACCGCCAACCCAAGTCAAAAAAACAACCACGCGTCACGGACGACAAGAAACATTCAACACCTCGAGGCTTGTGCCGGCGGGCGGCAAGTCGAAAGCGACTTTCACGCCCGACACCCCCTTTTGATTCGAAACACCCTTTTCACAGCGAAGAGCTGCTGATGGGACTCGAACCCATGACCTCGTCCTTACCAAGGACGCGCTCTACCAACTGAGCTACAGCAGCAGGCCTCCATAGACTCTTCGAGACGGCCCGAATGACCGGCAAAACACCCACCAAACGGATCGACACGTCCCACCACCGCATCATTTCACCCGAAGCGGGCGAAGGGAATCGAACCCTCACAACCAGCTTGGAAGGCTGGGGCTCTACCATTGAGCTACGCCCGCAATCAACACCTCATGGCGATGTCGGCCATCCCATCTTGCGAAACTTTCGAACGCAACGTGAGAACAACTTCGACACGCTTTCAATAAATGGGGGAAGCAGGATTCGAACCTGCGAAGGCTGTGCCACCAGATTTACAGTCTGGCCCCTTTGGCCGCTCGGGAATTCCCCCTAATGCCGTAGGCAGTCAAGCCGACTTGCCAGACTCACCGCGATCCTTGCACACACTCACTCGGGGGTCTACCGTCCACTGTAAATCCAACGCCACCACCGGGGAGCTAGCGGTGGGACTCGAACCCACAACCTCCGGTTTACAAAACCGGGGCTCTGCCGATTGAGCTACGCTAGCGCAGCATCCAGCACGGCGACAAGCTGCTCAATATAGCATCCAAAGTTCTGCTTGCAAGGCAGATCGACCTCTCGCAGCAAGAAATCTATCACTTTCACTGGCGTCACATCTTCCGCCCCCGTCGCACCTTCCGACCAGCCCGCCGCCTTGAGCACTGAGCCACCCCAACCCGATGCCCGCCGACGACGCAGGGGCTGAAATCCGCCACGAAGAGCGCCCACATCGACGCGGCACTCAGAGAATCGCTGCCATCCAACATTGACAACCGCGACCCTCGCAAAGTTCGCGACGTACCCTCTTCCAGGGCGCGGCAGACCGTACACATCGGAATGCAATGCCCCTCGCGATGATCGCCTCGACTGCCCTTGCATGCGGTGACCGGCCGGACCGGCACCAAAGTGTGAAACGGGAACCGTAAGCCAGAGCCCTGCCGGCGACGGCAAGCTTCGAGCCGTGCAAGGCCTACGGCAACTATTTCGTCGCCGTGAGAAATGTCACGAGATCGGCCAGTTGTTGCGGCGTGAGCTGCTTGTCCAGCCCAGTCGGCATGATGGAGACGGTGCCGGGGTTGCGCTCCTCGACGTCGTCGACAGCGAGATGGAGCAGTTTCTGAGCGTCGATCTGCAGCGAAATCGTCGACGACGTCTCGTCACGAATCACGCCGCTGTGAACGCGACCGTCGGCCGTCAGAATCGTCGTTGGCTCGTAGCTCCGCACAAAACTGGCACTGGGAAACAGAATCGACTCGAGCAGATCCCGCTCGTTACGGATCTGCCCGATGCGAGAGAGATCAGGTCCGACACGTCCGCCTAAATATCCCAAAGTGTGACAGGCGATGCAGGCGGCCTTCGTGCTGTGAAACACCTTCTGCCCTCGGCGAATGTCACCCTCGGCCAACAGGTCCAAGATCGACTCAAGCTTTCGGTATTTGTCTCGGTTTTCCTGCTCGATCCGCTCGAAAAGCGATTCGGCTCGGCCGAGCACATCTTCGCCATAGCCGGAAAGCTGTTTCTTAAGCAACTCGACGGGCAGTGAGGTTGCCGCCGAACACTGCTGTAGCGAATCGACCAGCTTCAATCCGACTTGCTCCTTGTGAGATTTGGCGAACATCTCCATCAGCCGCTTCAGTTCCATCGGCCCAGTGCCTTTCAAGGCCGTCGCGACCGCCACAAGCTGCTTGTCAACGAGCGGCGTGCCGACCAGTAGATCAACCGCCAGCGCACGGATCGCAATAGGCTGCTCGACCGTGAGATGATCGCAGACAAAACTGAGAAACGAATCACCGTCGGTCTGTCCTCTCTCCGTGGCCGGCAAAGCGACCAGTGCTTGAAGCCGAACGCGGGGCGGAAGCTGATCGTCGCGGGCAACGTTTTGCAATCGCCCCACAAACTCGTCGTTCAGTTTTGACCCCGATAAGGTTGCAACGGCCTTGACCACGACTTCAAGGACCCCTGTGTCTGCGTTCACAAAAACGTCTTCCAGAGACCGCGACCACGACTCGGGCAGTGTTTTGAGCCGGCTCTCAGACATTGCGTTGACGACGGCGATCAGAGTCTTCGGGTCCAAGGAATCTTCCACGACCGCGCGGGCCATCACGTCTTGAATGGCCGCCTGGCCGGCAAATCGTGCCAGCCGTGCCGACAATTGACCCAGCGCTTCGCTGTGAGCCGGCGTACGGCGGATCTCATCCGAAAAGTACCCAGCCAGGCCTTCGGCCCATTCCAAATGGTGTTCGGCGATCCACCAAGCTGTCTCCCGCAGCATTTGGCTGTCAGACGTCAACAGCGGCCGCACGTCGTCCACGCCCAAGTTGCCGTCGGGCATTTGATCCAGCGCGATCAGCGCGGCTCGCTGAATGGCCGGATTTTCCTGGTTTACGGCCAATCGAGTGCGGCCGGGGTCGGCGATTTCTTGCAACGCGAATATCAGAGAATGTTCGAGAACGCGGTCGGATGTGTCGCCCGCCGCGGCCAGCAACGGTGCCACCGCGCTCGAGGAGCCGATACGACCGAGACCTTCTGCGGCCGCCCGCCGGTTGTGCGTCGACCTGCTGCGTAACATCTCAATCAGCGCCAGCTCGGCGGAGCGATCTCTCCGTACACTGACGGAATGCAAAGCAGCCTGACGGACCGCTTCGTCTGGATCGGACAAGGTCGCTCGCACAGCATCGCGTGCCCGCAGATGGTCGATTTGCGTCAGCGCCCAGACGATCTCAAGACGGTGCTCCCGGTCGTTCGAGGACGCCCGCGCTCGATCAAGCGCCGCGACCGCCTGACGCCCACGTTTGCCGAGGTTCTGACGCGCGCGATGACGAACGGCAAACCGCTCATCGGCCAACAACTGAACGAGTTGTTGATCGGTCTGCGCCGGCCAATCGAGCTGTCGGCCTCGCGGATCGTTAACCTTTTGTGCCCCAGTGTGGCGAATCCGATAGATGGCCCCCAGAATGTCCGGCTTCGACAAATTCGACGTCGGGCAGCACAGCTTGTACCAGCCACCCGTGTCAACGACCAACAGGCTTCCATCGGCATCTTCCAGCACATCGGTGGGATGAAAATCGATGTTCTCACTGACCAGGAAATCTGTGTCTCGCGATTCAAACGTCCCGCCGGACGGCCTGAGAACGTGACGGGTAAGCTTGTGCATGTTGAATGAACATGCCAGCACGTTGTTGCGATATTCGGCTCCCAAACCGTCAGCTTCAAGCCGAACGAGCCCGCAGGGAGCCGCCGCGCCGAGATGCGAAAGAACCGGCATGATCGGCCCCGTCCGCGGATGCCCTTCGAGAACCCCATGCACCTTGCCATAGACCCCCCCGTAGACCGCATGAATCAAGCCATCGCGCCGGCCGTCGCCCGGATGCTGCAAGAACGTTGTAGTGAATATTCGTTCCCCACCGGGGGTAAACACGATTTCGACCGGGTTGTCCATGCCACCGGTCATCACCGGCTCAATCGGGCCGCCCTCAGGACGCCGGCGGAAGATGTGCGCGGCGCGGGTTGACCACGGTGGTGCCCCGTCACGCTCGTAGGTTTGCTTAGCGAAAGCGCCTTTGCACCAATAGATCCAGCCGTCCGGTCCGAGATAGGGACCGTGCAGGTCGTTGGCGCAGCCCGTTAAGGTTTTTCCATCGAACCATGGCTCGCGCTGGTCGGCATGACCGTCGTCATCCGTGTCTGTCAGCTTCCAGATGACCGGCGGAGCGGCCACGTACAGCGAGCCGTCGTGCCACATGGCACCCTCGGGAAACATCATCCGGTCGGCGAATACAACGCTCTTGTCAAACTGGCCGTCGCCGGTCGTGTCTTCCAAGCGGACGATCCGGTGGGGTCGCTTTTCAAGCTGGATTTGAACCTTCTCGTTCGATCCGCTCGAATCGGCGACGTAGAGTCGCCCCTGCTCATCGAAATCTGCGCAGATCGGCCGATTGACCACTGGCGGCCCGGCAACCTGCTCGATTTCAAATCCTTCCGGCAGCGTAAATGTGTGCACCCCCAGCTTGACCTTCGGGACATGAGGAGCCTCATCAGCGGCAATCAAGAAGATGCACACAAGAGACCAAACGAGACTGGGAATGAATCTTTTCGCGGAATTCATTGAATTTGACCCTGGGTTACGTGCGAGCATCGATCTCGAAATACCTACTGCCATCACGATCGGCAATCACGACAGCCGCTGGCATCGATTCCGTCCGCTGAGTGAATCGAGACGACACCTGTCATGTCGCGCCCCGCGCAGAATGAATCCACCCATCATAGCGCGAAATTTGCCCGGTCGCTAGACGCAGGGACGAAACGCTCCGACAGCCGCTCGGTCGCGCGTTGCGGTGTTGAGCGGGCGGTGAGCAAACGTTGGGCAAGTGACTGCAATCCCTTCGACAACAAAATTCGCTGCGACCAACACGCGGTGATCACGACGTTCTGGGATCGTGCTTGCTGGATCGACTCTGAGTGTGACAAAAGGCGCGGGACGGGGTCCCTTTTTTGAAAGCGGCCGAGAAGCTTGAAGCTAGCGGCCGACTCATTTGAGCCCCAGCTGCACTTGGCGGCCTGTTCGCATGTCGCACGCGCATGGCATGGCACATCGCCTATCTTGTTCACCAGACACATGTTATGTGAATCACCGACGAAAAAGCCGCTCAAAAAACTCGAAGCAAGTTGATCATGTAAGTCATGTGATTTCTCAATCTTGAAGCCCCGGGAAGGGCGAACTCTCGTATTGACGTAAAAGGGGGTCTGTGCAAAATACGCGACTCAACTTCGGCAACTCATCGTTAGCTCATCTCGCTCACGATTCATTTCCCCAGTACCGACCTCGCGGGGGCGGGTCGTCCGGTAAAGCAAAGGAGTGCACAAGCTGTGAAAAAAATCGTCGCGACATCATCAGCGATCACGATCTTGATCGGGTTTTCTCTGCTTGCAACGTCAAGCCGTGGCCAGGGAGAAGACTCCGCCGGTCCGCTACCGCATCGCGTTGGCCTGATCGACATGGCGCACATTTTCAAGAACTACAAGAAGTTCGAGATACTCCGAGACGACCTCAAGGGCGACATCCAGAAAAGTGATTCCCAGGCCAAGGGAATGACGGAGGAAATTCGCCAGCTTCAGAAGGAACTCAAGTCGGGCACCCTCAAGAAAGATTCTCCCGAATTCAAGCAAAGCGAAGACCGTCTTGATGCAGCAACCGTCGACTTCGAAAAGTTCCGTAAGTCCGCACAGCGCGATTTTCTCCGCAAGGAAGCCGAAATCTATAAGACGGTTTACCTCGAAATCAACGATCTCGTCAGCCAGTACGCCGAATACAAGAACTACACGCTCATTCTCCGGTTCAATCGCGAAGGTCTGGACGATACGACCGATCCGCGGGGCATCATCCAAGGCATGAACCGTCAGATCGTCTACCACCGAACCGACGACGACATTACCGACCCAATTCTTGCCGTGCTCAACAAGAAGTACGGATCACCGGGCGGCAAAAGCACAAGGCGGAGCACTCGTCGACCAGGCGGTCCGTCGAAACGTTAATCGCCGCGACGTTCGGCAAATAACGGGTCAGGCAGGCTCTCATGGCAGCGGTGCATCGGCGCCGCTGCCTGGCAATAGACCTGCCATAGTGGTTGAAACGCGGGTGTGTCGGGGAGCGGTGATGCAACATCGGTTGCAGAGGACGATCGGGAAAGCCGTCGAAACATCGGGAGTCGGGTTCCTGACGGGAGCCGATATTTCGATACGTTTCGTGCCGGCGGCGGAGAATCACGGCATCGTTTTCGAGCGAACCGATGTTTCGGGCTCCGCTCTCATCCCGGCCAACATCGAATATGCCGTTCCACGGCAACGACGAACGGCCATCGAAAATCAAGGCACGGTCGTCGAAATGACCGAGCACGTCATGGCCGCCTTAGCCGGACTGCAGATCGACAATTGCCTCGTACAGATCGACGCACCGGAGCCACCGGGTTGCGACGGCTCGTCGCTGGCGTTTGTCGACGTGCTACTCGAGGCCGGTGCCGTCGAACAGACCGAAACACGCCCTCTGCTCTCGATCGAACGGACCGTGCGTGCCGTGGCCGACGACGGCAAGAGCGAAATCGAGGCGAAACCGCTGGCCCGGCCGACCTTGGCCATCAGCTTTCAACTCGACTACGGTCCTCGATCGCCCATCCATCCGCAGACGCTCACCGTTGAAATCAACCCGGTGACGTTTGTGGCCGAATTGGCGTACGCGCGGACCTTCGTGCTCGAGGCGGAGGTCGAAGCCCTCAAGGCTCAGGGTTATGGTTCGCGGACAACAGCCAGCGACCTGCTCGTCTTCGGGCCGAACGGCGTGATCGACAACCAGATGCGATCGCCCAACGAATGTGCCCGCCACAAAATTCTCGACTGCCTTGGCGACCTCGCGTTGATCGGCTGCGACGTTCACGGACACATTAGCGCTTACCGCTCCGGGCATCAATTGAATCGTGAGATCGTTCGTCGTCTCCAAACAGCTCACCCGAACAGCCAAATCGGAGGTCGACAAAAAGTCGCATGAGACGACCCGGTTCGCCCAATTCATACCAATCATCTGGTGACCCATTCCGAGAAATCGGGTCATCCGATCGAAAGAAACTTGCCGAGCTGTTCACCGGATAATTAACAAATCGCGACAGCGCGTCTTGATACGCCTCGACAACTGCCACGCCGTGGCCGACTTTTAAGGCTTTGAGCAAGAAGCGAAGGGTGTCCGACATGTATACGAGAATCTCACCACTGGCCGACGTCGATGCTTGCGCACAAATCGGGAACGGCGTCGAAATTGGCCCGTTTTGCAGGATCGGATCGAACGTCACGATCGGTGACGGGACCCGGCTCGACAGCCACGTAGCGATCGTCGGGAACGTCGTCATTGGCGAACACAACCATTTCTTCCCCGGAACCGTCATCGGCGGCGAGCCGCAAGATGTCGCCTATCATGATTCCGATACGCGCGTCGAAATCGGCGACAACAACATCTTCCGGGAAGGCGTGACCGTAAGCCGCGGCGCGGAAAAGGAAGACCATACGACGCGAATCGGCCATCGCAACATGTTCATGGCGAACAGCCATATCGCACATAACTGCCGAATTTACAATAACGTCATTCTCGTCAATGGCGTCCTACTGGGCGGTCACGTTCATGTCCACGATGGCGCGATCGTCTCGGGAAATTCGGTGGTTCACCACTTTTCCACGCTCGGAACGCTCTCGTTCGTCAGCGGCGGCTGTCGTGCTCCCCACGACATTCCGCCGTACATGCTGGCCTCCGGCAGCGACAACCCCACGATCAAGACAATCAACCTCGTCGGCATGCAGCGAGCCGGGATCTCCGAAACGTCGATTCGCGTCATCAAACGAGCGCATCGGTTGCTGTACCGCGACCACAAAACACTCGAGGCCGTTCGGGAAATAATCGGCAACGAACTCGATGGTATCATCCCCTATGAACTGACGGCTCTATTGAGTTTTGTCGAGCGGCAGCAGATGGGACGAATGGGCCGAGCCCGAGAAGTTGTCCGCGGCCAGTCGGCTCCACCGGCAGACGGTGAAACGAATGTACAACGCCGGAGAGCCGCATGAATCGCCTCAAAATGGCTGTCGTTGGCGTCGGTGCGCTCGGGCGACACCATGCCCGCATCCTCTCGGAACTCGATGAAGCAGACCTCGTCGCGGTTGCCGAAACCAACCCGGCGATCGGACAGAAAGTCGCTCTGGACTGCGGTACGCGCTGGGTGACCGATTACCGCGAATTGCTCGACGAGATCGACGCCGTCTCGATCGTCGTGCCCACGTCGGCTCACCTGGACGTCGCATCCGAGTTCCTAATGCGACGCATCCCGGTGCTCGTCGAGAAGCCGCTTGCACAAAACCTCGACGACGCTGAAACACTCGTCAGTCTCTCCCAGCGTCACGGCACGTTGATGCAGGTCGGCCACGTCGAACGGTTCAACCCGGCGACGGAGGTGGCCGTTGCGAACTGCGGCAACCCGAAATACATTCGAGGCGAACGGCTCAGTCCCTATGCGTTCCGCTCGACCGACATCGGCGCCATTCACGATCTGATGATTCACGACATCGAGCTCGTCCTTCATCTGGCTCAATCAGCGGTGCGGCGCGTCGAGGCGTTGGGCGTTTCGATTCTCGGTGGCAATGAAGACAGCGTGCAGGCGCGAGTTACGTTCGAAAGCGGTTGCATCGCCGACCTGACGGCAAGCCGCGTTCACCCCTCGTCACGGCGGGCCATGCAGATCTGGTCCGAAGACAACACCCTGACCGTCGACTTTCATTCGCGGGAAGTCATTCGCTACACCCCGTCCGAGACGCTCCGCTACGGCACGCCCGTACCCGAGCGTGCCAAACAGCCGGGAGCCAACGTCGAACAACTCAAACAGGACGTCTTCGGCAAATTCCTGCACGTCGAGCAGCTCGCCGTGCCTCAACAAGACGCGCTCACCGAAGAACTCAGAAGTTTCATAGACTGTGTCCAGCACGACAAAACGCCGCGCGTCGGCGCGCGAGAAGCTCTCCAAGCGATGCAACTCGCCGAGCAGATCCGCGACAGCGTGACGACCCATGCGTGGGACGGACATGCCGGCGGTGCGGTTGGCCCGTTCTTCAACAGGCCGCGCGAACAGAAACGAGCCGCCTGATTCGCAGTGAGGACGCAGCGCTCTTCAAGGCGACTCACTGGGCGGGCGTTGTGACAACAGCGAGAAGTCGATGACCGGCAGACCCGGCCTCAATCGAGAGCCGCCACCGCAGCGGACACCTCGGCAACATGCCCGTTCACTTTGACCTTGGGCCAGGCAGCGGCAATCTTCCCGGCCTTGTCGATCAAGAACGTCGCCCGCTGGATTCCCATGTATTTCTTGCCGTAGTTCATCTTCTCGACCCACACGCAGTATTTTTCACACACAGCGTGGTTCTCGTCCGAGAGTAGCGGGAACGGCAATGAAAACTTCTCGGAGAACCGGGTGTGGGCCGCGAGGGAATCGGCGCTCACGCCTAACACGACGGTGTCATTCTTATCGAACCCGCTGAGTTGATCGCGGAACTCGCAGGCCTCGGTTGTACAGCCGGGCGTGTCGTCGCGCGGATAAAAGTACAGCACGACGTTTTTCTCGCCTTTGAATTCGCTGAGCCGAACCTTGCCTTCGGGAATCGCAGGCAGTGTGAAGGCCGGTGCCCGTTTGCCGACCGTGGGAGTGCTTGCCGTCGTCATGAGTTGTCAATTCGTCTGTTGATTACAAAGGGAAGTAGATAGAGCTTGGCGAGTATGCCGCGACCAAACATCGCGTGTTGGACGACCGTGCTGTGACCAAGACAGGCTGAGTCTTAGACCGACATCGTGCCCCGATGCTACCCCGCGCGAACTGCCCGTTCAACCAGGTTGAGTGCAGAGAGCGAAAACGGGTACGGCTCGTCCGCTCAGATCAGAACGGGGCCTGAAACCCCATGACCTGAAATCGCGCGAGTTCGATCGGACTGGTGATCTTCACGGCGCTGATGGCATCATAGGCGATCAGCACCTTTCGGGCGCCGGACGAGTCGGGCGTTGGCCGATCCAGAAGCACGATCCCACCAGAAACGAGAAAACCCTTGAATTCCACGGTTTCCCGGAAATTCGTGACCAGCATTCCCTCGCGGGGAATCGTTTCCGGCCAGTTTTCAAACAACGACCGCCAGATTTCAGCCGTTTCCATTGCCGGCTCCCATGTATTGAACATCCGTTCCGGGGAGAAATGCGAAAGGTCCAGGCTGCGCGATGCCACAACCCAGACCTTCTCAGCAAAAGTGACCCCAGGGGGATTCGAACCCCCGTTGTCGGAGCGAAAGTCCGATGTCCTAGGCCTGACTAGACGATGGGGCCGCGTCAGGACAACAATTTAAGCGTTCGCTGGTTTCTGTCAACCCGCAACGACCGCCCACGTCGTCCGATCGGCGATTTTTTCGGCCATGCCCCCTTGATGCACTACGAAGCGACAGCAGGCCCAGAATCCGATCAAAACCAGCACGCCGATTCATTCTCGATCGCATCGCCTCGATCAATCGGCCGCCTTGTCCACGTTCTTTTCCGGCCGCTTGGTGCCGGGAGCCGGGTCGTTTGAGCCGGGAATAGGCCGCGTCAGATCCTCGCCGAGCAGGGAAGGGCACCAGAAGTTCTCGATGTGTTCGATGACGAGTTCGGTGCCGCGGGTGTGGCTCACGAACGGATACTCGCGCGGGTCGTACATCGCATCGGTCAGGTCACGGGCGAGGGCAACATTGAATCCTAAGTTTTTAAGTTGACGAATTCCGAACGGCCGGCCGAGA